>Ga0206968_10084_pt3 | contig 17401 bp, 10 predicted proteins | sample Alteio_BWOrgHeat_22_FD_153254 | JGI IMG/M metagenome (GOLD analysis project Ga0206968, IMG submission 153254) | Enriched cells from forest soil in Barre Woods Harvard Forest LTER site, Petersham, Massachusetts, United States -... | ecosystem: Environmental > Terrestrial > Soil > Temperate forest >... | reverse complement strand
ATGCGTGTTTCAGCAAGCCCACATTGCCCGCCATTAACCCTGGCGCAATGAATCGAAACGCCTGCCAGAACGGGTAATTCCACGGCATGATTACAAGGACCACGCCCATGGGTTGGTAGCGAATGAAACTGCGGCTCGCGGGAGTCTCGACGATTTCATCGGCAAGAAAGCGTTCCGCATTTTCGGCGTAGAAGCGGCAAACCCAGGCGCACTTGACGGCTTCGTCCACTGCGGAACGAAGCGTCTTGCCCATTTCCAGCGTCATGAGATGGGCGAGGGAATCTTTTTCAGCTTCCAGAATCTCCGCCGCGCGCATCATCATTCGCCCGCGATCGGCAAACGACAATTTACGAAACTTCGGAAAGGCTTCGGCGGCCCTCTGAATTTTGTGGTCAACTTGTGAATCCGTGAGCGCGTCGAACTTTTTGATCGTTTGTCCTGTTGCAGGATTAATCGTTGCTATGGCCATGATCTGATCCGCCCTGATCGAAGAAAGTAAGATACTGGTCCGGCTGGTGTGACAGCCGTCCACACTCATGCATATCGGATAATTTGCCTTAATGTTTTACCACGTTTCGCGCGCATTTGCCCGCCCAAGGGCGGCGGGGTCGGCGCATTGCGCGGGGAAAACCGGAGGGATGAAAAGCGCGATCGCGCGCAAGGAGATCTTGAGGCCGAGGGCTATTCCCCCGGCCTGCAAGACGATTCCTGCGAGACCCGTGGCGTGTGCGAATTAATACGTTGAGTTGCGGCTACTTGCCCGCGAGTTGCTGCACGATTGCCAACGCTTTGGCCACATGCTGATCGGGCGAAATGCCGTCGTCCTTTGAAGAAAAGGCCGCGATGATCTTGTGGTCTTTGCCGATGACGAAGGTTTCGCGTTCGATAAAGTCATGGTCAATCGCGTCACCCTTCACATCCGTCATGCCTGCTTTTGCGGGGTTCGTCGCCAGATTGTAGGAGGCGGCGATTTTCTTATCCGCGTCGGAGGCAACCGGAAACTTTCCGGCGCAAAACTCCGGGTCTGCCGAAAACCGGTCGAGGCGCGCGATGCTGTCGGCCGATACGCCAATAATGCTGGCCCCGGCGGCATCGAATTTGTCTTTCTCCATTGAAAATGTATGCGCTTCGAGGTCACAGCCTTTGGTATAAGCGGAAGGAAAGAAATAGACGACCACCGGCCCCTTCTTCAGGGCCTCTTGCAGAGTAAAACTAAATTCCTTCCCGCCCAGTGAACCGCGGGCCGAGAAATCAGGCGCCATATCGCCAACTTTGAGCGCAGCCAAAACGGGCAAGCTAATCAACAGGGACAACGCAAGACCCAAAAACGATTTTTTCATAGCAAAAGCCTCCTGGCCATCGAAGTGGAAAGAAGCATATCACAAATCCGCATCGCCGGAATCCTCCTCAGATGGGTGGAAGGGCCATGGAAGGAGTTCATGACTACCGTCCGGGCAGAAGCCCCGCAGTCGAGCGAAAGGGACGGATTCGCGGAAGAAGGCATGGCGAATCGTCTGGAATTACGCACATTCGCGCGATCTGGAATGTTCGGCAGCGTTCTCCGAAATAGATGTAAACTAGCCGGATACTTATGCCGGGGCTGTAGCTCAGATGGATAGAGCGGCGGTTTCCTAAACCGTAGGTCGGGAGTTCGACTCTCCCCAGCCCCACCATGTTTCATTGCACTTACAAAAGCAATTTCATAAATTTCGCTTCTAAACGCAGTGTGTTCGGCGGCGAGCGGTCAAATGAATGTTTCACCGGACGTTGAACGCTGCCCTTTGACACAGCATGGTATAATCGCTGTTCCGGATCACTTTATGTCTAGCGTCGAAGCCATCGGCGAAAATACTCTCGAAGTCATTTCACCGGACCATACCCGGCGTGTGGTGGCAATTTCCGGCTCCCCTTTTTTGATCGGCCGGGGAGATGAAACGGGAAATCACCTTCCGCTGGCCGACCCGCGTATCTCCCGCCAGTGCGCCGCCATCATTTCGAACGGACAGGGCTGCCTGCTCGAAGACCTGGGCTACCGTCGCGGCATCTTCGTAAACGGGAAAAAGGTCGATCATTACGTTCTGGCCAATGGAGACGTCATTACCTTTGGCCTTGAAGGCTCCTACGAAATCGTCTTCCGCGCCCGGCAGGCGGAGAAATCAATAGAAGGCATGCTCACCCTCATTGGCGGCATCGCCGGCGTGGAGGCCCCGACGACCGGACTGGGCAAACTCAACCTGTTACTCGAAGCCACGTCGCTATTGCATTCCGATTTACCCCTCGAGTCTGTGCTTTGCACCATGCTCGATCACGCTATCTCCATCACCCAAGCCGATCGCGGGCTCCTCCTGGAAGCGAACCCTTCTGGAGTGCTCCACGTTCGCCTGGCCCGCGGCAAGGGTGGCGTGGAATCGCCGACGGAGGGTGTCGCTCCGAGTCAGACTGCCCTGCGGCAAGCGATGGCCAAGCAATCGAGCGTTATCACCGAAGATCTCAGTCTCGCGGACTCGGACCTCCAGTCGGCGCAGAGCATCGTGGCGCAATCTCTTCGTGCGATTATTGCAATTCCTCTCTATTCCGTTTTGAGGGCTAAGTCCGGGGATTCGGCCGCTGCATCGGGGCGCGGGCATTTTCTAGGTGTGGTCTATCTTGATTCCCGGCGCGCTACCGCCTTTTCCAAGCTCGATCGCCAGATCCTCGACGCCCTCGCAACCGAAGCCGCCAGCATTCTGGACAATGCCCGCCTGGTCGAACGCGAACGCCAGCGGCAACGAATGGAGCAGGAACTCAACATCGCCCGGGACATTCAACAGGCCCTGCTGCCGCACGGATTCCGCGATTACCCGTACTTCGCAGTGACAGGTATCCATACACCGTGCCATGCCGTGGGCGGCGACTACTTCGACGTATTTCCAATGAGCGAGGACCGCACGGCATTTCTCGTAGCCGACGTTTCCGGCAAAGGAATCGGCGCCGCGCTGCTCACGACCATGCTCCAGGGCGCGCTTTCCGGCATGACCATCGGTTCGGACCCTGTGGTGGTGTTCAATCACATCAATCGCTTTCTATGCGAACATGCCGAGGTCGGCCGCTACGCCACCATGTTTTTCGGCATTCTGGATCGCGAAGGAAAGCTCGAGTTTATCAATGCGGGCCACCCTTCGCCGCTAATTCTGCGCCAGGGCGAAGTCACGGAGTTGTATTCCGAGGGGTCCTTTCCGGTGGGGCTCGTTCCGGAAGCTAATTTCACGGCGGCAACGGTGAATCTCCAGCCGAGCGACACACTCGTCCTCTTTAGCGACGGCGTAACAGAAGCAATGGACCCGGAAGAAAAGCTGTTTGGCGTCCCTCGTCTCCAAACAGTTCTTTCCGGCCAGCATGAAGTGCCATTGGAAGAACTTCAGAAGACGATTCTCGAATCCGTTCAGGCCTTTACGCGTGGCGCCAGCCAAACGGATGACATTACAGTACTCCTTATCCGCTATCGTGCCGCCGCCCTGGGCGCTGCTTCCTAGTCTCCTTCCAGTTGGCCGCTTTCTGGAAGGGCTTTTCTTCCTTGGAGGTACGTAAGCAGAGACACAGGACGAGATCTCTCCCCTTCTTGCGCTTCCAAATTTTACGGCGTCCATCATTCGGATCAAGGCGAATTTGGACGCGTTTGGCAGTACCACGACTCTTATTACTTCCCCAAATTTCCTCTATCCCGCTTTTTAACTTGACAACATGGGACGTGGCAGTCAAAATCCCGCGCAAATGTGCACAAGTCGACGCTTGGCACATGTCCCCAGTAACTGCGAAATTGTATGTGCTCGCGTTGGAAAATACTAACGAGCCGCACTGATCGAATTTCTCAACCCTCCTCAATGAGGCGGCAATGAGAGTATCTGATTTGAAATTGTCTCTGAGCCAGCTTAGGAAGGCGCTCACTGCTTTTTTTCGGCGCGAAGCTCTAGTTCGTCACATTCCGGATGAGGCTACTCATGTGGACAGGAGAATGAAAATGAAAAGATTCATACAAATGGGCCTTCTGCTGGCGATCGTGCTATTGACGGCTTCCGTGAGTCGGAGCCAGGTTATTCAGACTTTTCAGACTGGCGATGTCTTCATAAGTACCGGCTGCTTCGGGGAATGCGACGCCCAGGTATTATGGTACCGGGCCAATGGAACTTTTGTTAGATCTCTCGATACGGGCCAGAGCAACACAGATGCAGTTGGCATGGCGTTTGACGCATCCGGCAACCTGTACGTGACAATTTTCCAGGGTAGCAACGTCGTCAAGTTCGACCATACCGGTACCCTCGTTGGGACATTTGGCAGCGGCGAGTTCAGCTACTCCTATGGCGTGGAGTCGATCCGCTTCGATCTCGCCGGAAACGCCTACGTGGGGCAGGCGGGTTTCGAAGGGGTTTGTTCGGATAGTTGTCCGGTCTTGAAGTTCGATCCTCTCGGCAACTTCTTAGCTTCCTATTTCGCGGCACCTGAAAATCGCGGTACCGACTGGATCGATATTGCTCCGGACCAGAAGACGCTGTTCTACACATCCGAAGGGACCCACGTCAAAAGGTTCGATACGAGCACTAACACGCAACTTGCGGATTTTGCGTCCGGGTTACCAGGGACGTACGCGTATGCCATTCGCATCCTGCCCGATGGCGGGGTCCTGGTCGCGGACAGTGATCGAGTTGTGCGGTTGGATAGTTCGGGGAACGTGATTCGGACCTATCTCGCTTCGACCCTCGAAGAGGTTGCAACCCCACAGCTTTTTGCCCTGTCTCTGGACCCCGACGGTAAGAGTTTCTGGACAGGGGACCTCAATGGGACCGATGTATGGAAGGTTGACCTTGCCACTGGAACGCTCGAACAGACCATTAGCATTTCCGATCCCACCGTCGATGGAGTAGTGATCTTCCACGAAATTACCGCTACCAATAGCGTCAACCTTGTGTTCAGCCCAAGCGCAACCCCCGAAACTCAGATCGCCACGATCGGCAAACCCAACGATCCCTCCGCCCAGTCCCTGGCTCTCACGCTGTCAAGCGTTGCGGATCCTCCTGGCATGGGTATCAATGTGTCGGTAAGCTTCTTCTACGAGCCAACAGACGTCTCGACCGGAACACAAGGCAACGGTATCGCCGACGGCGACTGTGAGTCCGGCGCAACGGAGGCCACAGATTTCGATTGCAGGCTCACACCCTTCACCTATCCCGCTCCGCTCCTGCCGGCCGGGGACGCGCTTGTTCCGCACATCATCCCCTCTCACAACGACCTGGGCGTGTGGGTCAGGGTGATCGCCACGCGCGTTTCCGATGGCCAGCCCGCGGTGGCCGGGGTCGATTATGGCTTTAACGTGGACTGGTTCTATGCATGGAACTCGAACCCCCGATTGACCAATCCGACCCCGAACCCCGCCTATCTTCCGGGGTGGAACAATCTGAATCCGCAAATGTACGACCGGCCGGGAGAGAACGTGGATCCCGCGTTCGTCGCTAACATCAGCACTTTCACGAAGGATTGCGCCACGATGAGCTGTGTTGGCTCGGCCGATCCAGGTAAAGGAGGGAGAACAAAGACGCTGAACGACATCGTCATTGCTGCTCCGCCCAACCCGCCCTCTGGCGGCCTGGATACCGTCGAACTCCTCGTGCCCGAACAACGCAGGGCTCCGTTCCAATATCTGAAGAGTTTGCCGATGCTGGTTTCGTTCGAACTCGAGAATGAAAAGAAGGAGAAGTCCGACCCAACCGCTTTGACGCCACCTCATTCGGTGAACGTCTCGACAGTCGACCAGAAAGGGAACCCGATAGATGTGCAGTACCCCGCGGGGGCCCCGACGACCTTCACCTACAACCCGGTGCTCAATGTTTACTTCATTTTGCTGTCTCCCGCGCCTTATAAGACGGATGGGACGGTGTATACCATGCAGATCAACTCGGATCTGTTCCCGCAACCGGTCGTCGTGAAGTTTGTAGTGAAAAAGTCTCTATTTTAACGGAATTGCCCGTTAACAAAAAAAGAGCCGGATCCACTTCGGATCCGGCTCTTTTTTTCTCATCAAGTTTTGGCTAAGACCCGGCAAGATCCCTTCTCCTCGGTTTTTTCATCTTTCGCAGCTTTAGGCAATGCTGAAAGTCGCCGCGTGGCTGGAATTGCGGGCTAACGAGGGAGGACAGACCAAGTCAGGATATTTACATATTGAACGCTCAGTTTGGCAATTGCAGATTACTTGTGCGCGCGCACCCAGGCATCGGATTCGGCGAAGATGGACTTGAAGTCGGAGCGCGCCATGATCTTGTCCGAGCCCGCATCTTTCTTGATTGTGTCCAGCAGATTCAGCGCCTGCTGGTAGTGACCCGTAGCATCGGCGGTATCCCCTTTGTCGCGGGACCATCTGCCGAGGAAGAAGTGCGCTCTTAAGAGCAGAGGTTGAAGCCCTAATTTTTCACTCTGCAAAACGGCGCGTTCTAATTGTTGCCTGGCCCCAGGGTAATCTTTCAATTGCATTCTGCCTTCCGCTTCGAGGATCGAGCACTCAATAGAAAGATACTTCAAGCCAAGCGCCTCGGCTTCATCGGCGACTCCTTTAAGAGCTTTCATCGCCACCTGAGGTTGTCCTTCTTCAATCGTCAACTTTGCAGAATTGAGCCTGGATAGCAGCAGCAACCGGCGATCCGTCGTCTTGGATGCGGTTTGGAGAGCTTGGTCATACGACGACTTGGCGGATGCGAGGTCCCCGCGGTAAAGGAAGTTGTCCCCTTGCCAGTTCAATGCCTGAGCAACGAGAGCGTCGTTCTTAAGCTGGCGGGAGAAATCGAGCGCCTCCGCCAGTGTTTTTGCGCCTTCATCGAACCGTCCAACTTCTGACAGCACATTTCCGTAGCCGCTCAGCGCTTCTCCCATCCAGAAACTATTCTCCTTAATTTCGCGAAAATTCTGGAGGGCTTGTTTCTTGGAGCTCTCCGCACTGCCGTAACGGCCTTGATCCTCGAATATCGTTCCCACGCTGTAGGCCTCGATCGCGGTGCCCTGCTTGTCTCCCGCGTTTCGGTAGAGTTCCAGCGCGCGCATATATTGCGACAAGGCCTGCTCGTATTGCCCGGATTTGGTATTCACCTCTGCAAGGTTGTGCAATGTGCTCGCGATGTCGCTGGGCACGTTGATTTTCTCGCGCAATTGCAGGGCCTGCTCGAAATAGCCGCGCGCGTTGTCGTAATCGCCCTTGAAAAGGTAGGTGTTGCCTATATTATTCAGAATAAGAGCTTCGTTGTTCTGATTGCGCAAATCCCGGTGGATTTGCAGCGCTTCCTTGAAAAGCTTGAGAGCCTCATCGTATTTGCCGCGATCGTCATCATACTGGCCGAGATTGCCCAGGACGTTGCCGATGTCTTCTTGATCGCCGATCTCGCGATAGATCTGCAAGGCGTCATTGTAGTTTTTAAAAGCAAGGTCCGATTTTCCAAGTCCATCGTACGTCTCGGCAACCATATTCAACCCGTCGGCGATGCCCTTTTTATCCCCCAAGCTCCGCCTTATTTCCAAAGCTTGCTGGTAATTCACCAGGGCGTCGTCGGGTTTGTTAAGCGAGGCGTAGGCAGCGGCCAGAACGTGCAGAATCGATCCCTTCTGTTCCTGGTTTTCCACTTGAATAGCCAAGCTTAGGGCGCGGTTCAAAGGATCGAGGCTGGCCTGGGGGTTGCCGCTCAGGATCTCGACCCGGCCCATGGCCAAGAGCGTTGAGATGTCCTTTGGGTTGGCCGTGAGCAACTTCTGGTAGAACTCGCGAGCCTTTGTAAAATCTCCGGAGTTCTCATAAATGTTTCCCAGGGCGGATTCAATGTCGGAATTATCCGGGGATATCTTGGCCAGATTTTGGTAGGCCTCGATCGCCTTCTTGTTGTCCTTTGTTATACGCGCATGGTTGGCCTCAATCAGATATTTTTCCGTCAGAGGCAGTTGCTGGCTGAGGTCCAGAGCCTTCCTGGAAGTTTGCTCCGCTTCGGAATCGTATCCCAGCTCAGAATCAGTTTCGGCGAGACGGGAGTAGGCGAGTGCAAACTGCGGATCCTCTTTCGTGGCGGCCTGGAACATTTTGACGGCCTCGAGCTTCTTCCCGTCGCGCAGGAGTTGCACGCCTTGATTGTAGTCGCGGAGCGCCGGGACGGATTTTGAAGATGGCTGGAATGAGCTGGCCTTCAACTCTTTCAACACATCGGGAGACACTGCAAGATTCGTGCGAATCAGTTCAGCCAGGCCGTCCACAGTTTTCGGTATTTCCTTTTCACTGGCTGCTTCGATTTTCAGCGGCTCACGGCGGTTGTGCTTCAGATCCAGCAGTGTGGCGTCGATGCGAATCTGGTCGCCATACTTGGCGTATTGACCCCATACGACTGTATCGGCGGTTGTGAACTCGGCGATGCGGCTGACCATGGTGGGATCGATGGAAGTCTCGGGAGTAATTTTCAGATCCGAAAGCACCTGGTGCAAGCGGTCCGGAGAAATGGTGCGCAGACTGGCAGATTGGCCCACGTCGGTGCTAAGCATGTCCGCCAGACTTGGGCCAAGCCAATCGAGCGATGTATCGGTGGAGGCATTTCGGAATGGAAGAATGGCAAGGGAAGCCTGAGCCACAGCCGCGGGGCCCTTCCCTGCCGAGCCTGAAAATAGCTTGGCGCGAAAAGCAATGCCTGCCGCAGCGAGCAAAACAACTGCGGCGATTCCAGCAATCCAGATTCGATACCGCTGGAAAAGCGAGACCTCCACGGGCTTGGGAGGTGCGGCTGCCGGCACCATCGTGGGAGCGATGGTGCGGATGCTCGTGGGACTCTCCAGGCCAAGGTCCTCGAGAATTTCTCTGGCCGTGGAGTACCGATGATCGCGATCGATTTCCAGGCACTTCATAACCACGTCGCTGATCGCCTTCGGAATCGTCGGGTCCACATCTGCGGGCGGCTGAGGCCGCTCCTGCGTGCGTTTCAGAAGCGTGGCTAGAGCTGTATCCGCCTTATAAGGAGAAACACCGGTCAGCATTTCATAAAAAATTATGCCGAGCGCAAAAAGATCCGAGCGCGCATCGACTTTCATCCCCTTGGCCTGCTCCGGCGACATATACTCCGGCGTTCCCATCAGCGCGCCCGTCTGCGTCATGCCCGGTGTTTCGAGAGAATGCGCGATGCCAAAGTCCATCACGTACACGCGGTCCTTCGCGTCCAGCATGATGTTCTGAGGTTTCAAATCGCGGTGGACCACACCGGCCGAGTGGGCCGCATCCAGAGCGCGGCAAACCTGCGCGATGATCTGCACCGCCTCATCCGGCGGAAGTTTTCCTCTTTCCCGAAGCAGCGTGCGAAGATCGCGGCCTTCCACGAACTCCATGGTGATGAACTTGATCCCTTTGGCCTGCCCCAGATCGAAAATGCGAATAACGTTCCGGTGGGTAACTTCGCGAGCCAGGATCAGTTCCTGTTTGAAGCGATGGAGGATTTCCGGATTGCTGGCGAGTTCAGGGCGGATCAGCTTGAGAGCAACGAGGCGTTCCAGTTCGGTGTCGCGCGCCTTATAAACTGCGCCCATTCCCCCTTGGCCAAGCAATTCGAGTATTTCGTAACGGTCGGCCAGCAACACTCCTATGAGTTCTTCGGTTTGGGAGGAAGGGGCGTTCGCCGGCGGGTTGACGGCGACCGACCATGCATAACTGGCGTTGGGGGGAGAACCTTCAGCAAGGGTACCACCGGAAATCGTTGATCCAAGGTCCGTATTACTCAATGGCAGGGGGGTGCTGCACTTCGTACAGATGCCGGCGTTGGGCAGGTTCTCGGCCTGACAAAGAGGGCATTGCATGGACGATCATTCTATGGCGTCAAAATCATCTTCATTATGGGATTTTATCAAGGAAAAGCAAGGGGATTGTTGAAGATACAGGCGAGTCAACAACCGGGGGCAGCGCAGTCGCAGTAGTCGTCGGCTAAACCTGCGTGGAGGCGCATTTGAAATGGAACTTCAAGGCATCAAATAGCTTTTCTTGACACCTGCCGTCGCTTTGAACTAAATGCTATGTGTCCTGAGGGTTGCTGGGGTAGTAGGTGAGGTGGCCAAATGAGTTTTCGAGCTCAGCCGGAGCTTTCGCTGGGGCAATTATCATTCGTCTTTTCGCGCCTGGTCACCTCGCTGAATATGTCAGCTCTCAAGTTTGGTTCAAACATTCAGGCCGACTGCGAAAGACATACACCGGCCACCAATGCGCCTGGCTTTGAATGAGGAGATACTATGAATCGACCGTTTCAATCCTTTATGTGTTTTATGGTTTTAGTGGCTTTCGTTGGAACAATCCCGAGCCAGGCTTGGGCGCAGAACGCCGCAGGGCGCATTATTGGCAATGTTACCGACGCGACCGGCGCCTCCGTCCCGGACGCAGAGGTGACCGTTACGAACGACGCCACGCAGGCCTCCCAACATGTGGTCACCGATCAAAGCGGACACTATCAGGTTCCCTTGCTCCCCGTTGGCACTTACACCGTGACGATTGAAAAAGAGGGCTTCGAAAAGCAGGTCTTCGATGACCAAGCCCTGCAGATCAATCAATCGCTCCGTGTGGACGCCCAGCTAGTCATCGGTCAGAGAACCGAGTCCCTCGAGGTCCATGAACAGGTGGCCACAGTTGAAACCGCAAATACCACCATAGGCGAGACGGTGACAGGACCTGCTATTCAGCAAGCTCCGCTAAACGGCCGGGACGTCCTGAACCTTGCGCTGCTTCAACCTGGCGTTACCGAAACAAACCCCGACAGCACGGCAGCAGGAAATTACAGCATCGCGGGGGGCCGCACCGATTCCGTGACCTACCTGCTCGACGGCGGGATCAATAACGACCTGCTCAACAACGGAGTGGTCTTCGATCCGAACCCCGATACAATCGCGGAATTTCGTATTCTGGAAAGCAATTACTCCGCTGAATACGGACGCAACGCCGGTGGCATCATCAGTGTCGTCACAAAATCGGGAACCAACCAATGGCACGGAAGCGCATTCGATTTCGTGCGCAATGACGCGTTCAATGCCAATACATTCTTCAACAAATTGAATGGCCTTCCGAGGGATATTCTCAAACGCAACCAGTATGGCGGGACATTGGGCGGACCGATCACCATCCCTCGCGTGGTCCGTGGCCAGGACCGTTTTTTCTTTTTTGTCGGATACCAAGGACAACGCCTCAGCCAGAAGCAAACGAACGGCGTCGTCTCCGTTTTTACGCCCGGCGAAGTAAACAATGGCGACTTTACGTCGGATCCAAAAGTTGTTGCCTTCACGAATAGTAATCCTTTCTTCCAGCTTCCCGGCGCAGCCCCTGGCACTCTCAATCCGGCGACATTTAATCCCCTGGCTGTAAAGCTGATTACCAGGGGCTTGGTCCCCATGACGGCAAACGGGCAGCTGGACGCCGCGGCTCCGCACCTGAATAACAATAACGAGCTAACAATGAGGTTTGACTTCCAGATCACGGCCAAGGACAGACTCTCTGCCACAGTGGGGGGACTTCGAAACCCAACCCTCGACTCATTCGCCATCCCAGGCACGAACGTCGCGTTTGCGACTGTCCCGGGCTACCCTGTCGCGGGCCAGGGTAATGATTATTTCTTGAACCTTGCATACACCCGGACGTTCTCCTCAAACTTTATCAATGAGCTGCGTTTCCTCACCCAGCGGACCTACACCAAGCAAGGCGCGCCGGCCACGAATTTGCCGGGCCCGGCCGCGCTGGGCTTCTCGATTACCCCCGATAGTCCAAGCGGCCCCCCGCTTATCGAAATAAATAACCTCGCACTAAGCACGGGATTCTCAGAGCAGGGGCCCACTACCATAATCAGCAACACGTTTGGCATATCAGATACGGTGAGCTGGATCCGAGGCCGCCATTTCTGGAAGATGGGCGGTGGATTTTCCGGCTATCAGAACAACGAAGGCTTCGATTTCCTTGTCAATGGGATTTTTTCCTTCGACGGCGGTTTAACAGGGAACGGTTTTGCGGATTACCTTCTTGGTTACGCCTCAAACGGATATGAGCAGGGCCCAGCAGCACCCTCGAATATCCGGTCGAAGTCATTCTATGGCTTCCTGCAGGACGAGTGGCGTGCGACTCCCCGGCTTACCCTGACGCTTGGTTTGCGTTACGAATACAACAGCCCGAAATACGACACGGAGGGGCGGACATCCTCCGTTATTCCCGGTCAGCAATCCACCGTTTTCCCAGGTGCGCCCGTGGGATTACTCTTCCCCGGCGACCAGGGCGCGCCGAAAGGCGTTAACTTCCCGGACGGAAGAAACTTTGCGCCGCGCTTCGGGTTTGCCTGGGATCCGCAGGGCAACGGGAAGACGAGCATCCGGGGCGGCTTCGGCATGTTCTATGATATTTTGAAAGCAGAGGACAATTTCCAGTTCAACGGCGCACCGCCGTTCTTCAGCCTTGCGTTTTTTTTCCCTCCGTCGGTCCCCCCAACCCAATCGAGCATATTGACGTTCTTTAATGATCCTTTTGGATCGGCGGGTGTTCCGAACACTTTCCCTTCTCAACCCGTGAATCACAATATCGACTTTTCAGCAGCAGGCCTGCTTCCCTTCGGTTCAGGGCTTTTCTTCGTCGACCCACACTTGAAAACGCCCTACACCTATCAATACAACTTGAGCGTTCAGCGTGAACTGATGCGCGATACGGTTCTCGAGGTCAGCTATTTGGGCAGCAGTTCGCATGGTTTGACGGCGCTCCAGGACGCCAATCCGTTTGTGCTCGGAACGACCGACCGCATACTCAATCTCGGGCCCGGCGACAGCACTTGCCCGGACACAACGAACGGAGACCCGGGCCTTTTCGGCGGGTGCACCTTCGGCTCCATCTTGGAATTCAGAAATGTAACCAAGGCGACCTACAACGCCCTGGTGGCGAGTTTAACGAAACAGCTCGGCAATTCCGCCACCTTTGGCAGTACTTACTTCACTCTGGGCTACACGTACTCCCACGAAATTGACAACGTTTCGGGCTTCCGGCAGCGGAACTCCGTGGTTCCATCGCTGCAGACGGGTCTATTTCGCGCGTCGGGGGATACTGACGTGCGCAACCGAATCACATTCAGCGGCGGATGGGATTTGCCGTTTGACAATGCCTGGAAGTCGGGACCGAAGAAACTTACACAAGGCTGGAGTTTGTTCCCCATCGTGACGTGGAGGACAGGGTTCCCCCTCGATGTGTTCGCGAATCTGCCCAGCGCACTCGATGCCGGCTCCGAGGGGCCTTCGGGCGTCGGAGACCCAGGCGTTGTTCACGCGAACCTGGTGGGGCCGACGAACACGTTCAACCCGCGCATTCAGCAGACATTCAGCGGATTCAACAACGGCATGCCTGCGAATTTCTATTTCAATCCCACCAGCTTCAGCAATGCGCAATGTGGCGACACGAATGATCCCCTGCCGTGCACGCCTGGTCCGACCATTTTTCCGTCGGATGCCCAAGTGGTTGCAAATCCGGCGCTCGCGACGTACGGCACGGTGCCGCGTAACTTTATGCGCGGACCGGGGCTAACCAACGTCGATTTGGCGGTCTCAAAGACCACCGCGTTGTCGCACGAAAGGTTGAAGCTGGAACTCCGGGTCGAATTCTTCAATATTTTTAACCATCCGGAGTTTGGCAATCCCGACACGAACAACACCAGCCCGACGTTTGGCCAGATTCTGACTACCGCCGATCCGCGCATCATCCAACTTGCGGGCCGGCTTACGTTCTAAGCGGACTGATAGAGTCCGAAGGTTTCACAAATCATCAGAAGCCGGGTGTGTCTTCCTGAACCTTGGGCCAGGGTTTGACTCGGTCCAGCTCCACCATTTTGCAACGCGCTTTTAGTCCGCTTGCCGACGCGATCCGCAAAGGGCACCGCCCGCGCCAGCCCGGAACCGGGCTGACGCGGGCGGATGCGTTTGACGGTGGAAGCCTGGAACAGTTTTTTGATTAGTGGGCGTTCAAAGTCCATATCAAAAACAAATTCACATTGTCATCTACTGCGGCTAGCTTGGCCGTATTTCCCAGCGTTTCCACAGCCAGTCCGAACGAGCCGCCGGGAAGCGGATCGAGGGAAATCTCTTTGACGAACTCGCCTTCCACGGTGAACTCCACGAGCTCGCTGGGCTGATTGGGATCGAGATTAATTAAGGCCGAATCGTTGTTGGTGACCAGCAGGTGCCCGTTGGACGCCATGGCCAGTCCCAGCGCGCCGTGCAAGTGCGTGTTGTCCTTGTAGATTAATTTTCCAATTCCCCCGTCGTGTTGCCGATCTCCTGCGTCGGACACGGCGTACACGGCGTTATCTTCGGTGGAAGCCACGTAGAGAACGTTTTTGGACGGGTCGTAGACGAGCCCGGTGGGAGCGTCCACGAACGTCACCGCGTCGGGTCCATGTAGATAACCGGAGGCGATTACCGTCGGGTTCTCGAAGGTGACTCCGGAGAAATCGACATCCAGGTTGTAACGCACGATGGTTCCGTTCAACGCATTCGCAACAAAGTAAAGCGCCCTGCCACCCTGGTCAAACAGCGCGGAATCCCATGGACCCTGAACTGAATTATCCGTATACGTCGACTTTAGTTTTCCTTTTTTGTCGATCACCAGGATAGAACCCGATGTGGCAGTCGCGAGGGTGCCGTCGGTGGAGGGGAAATTGCCGACCAGGACGAATCCTCTCTTCAGAACGTTTAGCGCGGTGGTGAGGCCGGTTGGAGTCTTACTTTGAAAAAAGAGCGTTACCGGCGCATTGGGCGGAACATCGACGATTGTCGTGCCGGTCCCCTGAAGGTTTCCCCCTGTCGATGTGGGCGCATTGTTGAAATTCGAAACCAACACATCGCCGGGATTGATCGTTCCGCCGGCGGGAAACGAAGGGGGCACGAAAGCGACCCCGTACGGATTTCCATCCCCATTGGCCGGTACGGTCGATACAACCCGAACTGGGCCGGGAAGAAATGGGGGATCGTCATTCGCCGCCAGCATTGCGGTTGAGCAAAGCAGGCAGGATATGACTGCCCCGCCGAACACCTTCCACATACCGCGCTTTATTCCCCTCGTAAAAAATTTCGAGTCCGTGATTCGTTTTATCTGGGCGGTTTCGCGATTCATGGTACTCCCTTCTCTTTTTTTTGCCGGCCGATGATACTTCGACGGGTTGTGTTTGGGAGGGGACGTTTCCCAAATATCGAACTATGGCGCAACGTTCGAAAGGTCAGCCTACGCAGATGCCCTCTTTGCGGTGTCACGAGGAAATCTGAAAATTGTCAAAGAATTGTAAATTATTGCGGACGATACCCAGTGGAAGCATCTACTGCGGCTGAAGAAATTGCAACGTGTAAGCGATAGTGGGATTGAACGGTTTGCTGATGACTTTCAAATCGACAAGCTGTTCGTACATCGTGGTCCAGCGTTTTGGATCCATTTGACCGAGCTGCGCGCCGCTCGGATCTTCTCCCGCAACGAAATGGCCGTCCCGCAATTGTTGCCATGTAAATTGCATCCACTCCGCATTGAGGGCGGGATTGAGCTTGGCAATCATCCCGTGGGCGGCGGTTGGATCGTTCAGGTAATCCTTCCATCCCTTCAGCGATGCCCGGACAAACTTGGCGACGATTTCGGGATGCTGCTGGAGGTACTCCCTCGTGGTGTACATCACGCGGTAGGGACTGTATCCGGCGTCGCTGACCAGGAGAATGCGCGTCTCAACGCCGGCCTGGTGGGCGAAAAACGGCTCTGACGTGGCAAACGCTTGCTGAATATACTGTGGGTCCGCGACGAAGTTGGCGACATTCATCATCGACGGGACGACGTGAACATTGTTCAGTTGAAAGCGCTTGACGACGAATTCGAACCATGTAGATTCGCCGACCTTGATGGCGATGGAATGGCCATTCAAATCGGCGAACGTATGGATCGGTGAGTCCTTCCGCACCATGATGCCTTGCGGATCGTGTTGCATCGTGGCGGCCACCGCGACGAGCGTTTGACCCTCGGCGTTCGATTCCAGAACCTTGTCCGAAGATCCCATGCCAAACTGCGCGCTCCCGGCGGAGACCTGCTTCTCAACCGAGATGTACGGACCGCCGGGAAGGATCGTCATGTCCAGGCCTTCGTCCCTGTAATATCCCTTCGCGAGTGCCGTGTAGAAGCCTCCGTGCTCGGGTTGAGGGTACCAGTCCGCCTGGAATACAATTTTTGTCAGTCCGCCATCGCCGGCAGAATGCCGGCATCCCAGCACAGAAAGGCTGGCAAAAATCAGCACGCACAAGATGCTTGAAAAAGTCTTGGCCATAAAAACGAATCCATTCCAGATTCTGCGGATGAGAATAACATGCGAAGTTTCGCGGAATGCGGTCTAATCGTTGCCATGCAAAAATTGAATAAACACCCTGCAGCGGGCCGGGGCTGCAGTGTGATAAATTGCGGCATGGCTTTGTCCGCTTCTGCAAACTCCCGCGTCACTGCGATGGACGAAGAGCGCATGCGGGAGATATTCGAGTTCACCGCACGCACCCTGGCGACCAAACGCCCGGTGCCGTTCGGCGCGCTGATCGTCAACACGCGCACGGGCGAGCGCTTGATGCGCGCGACCAACGCGGTACTGCGCGAGAGCGATCCGAGCGCCCACGGCGAAACTCGCACCGTCCGGCTGGCCTGCAAAAAACTGAAACGCCCTTCCCTGGCCGGGTTTACGATGTACTCCACATGCGAGCCATGTCCGATGTGCATGGCAAATGCGCTGTGGGCCAGGCTCGACCGCGTGGTTTTTGGCGCGACGATTGAGGATGCGAACCGCTTCGTCCAACAAATTCATATTTCCGCGAAGGAAGTAGCGCGCCGTTCGGACATGCCTTGCGTCGTGGACGGCCCGGTGCTGCGCGATTTGTGCAACACGCTTTTCACGCATCCGAATATGCAGAAGGCGTTTCGAACCTGGAGTTCGAGCAGGAACAAAGCCGGCAAATCCTGAATTTCGACACGAGCAACTTTCTATGGACCCGAAACACATCGCCGAACTTCGCACACTTACGGGCGACCTATCGCGCGTGATTTTGAATCCGCAGGTTGTCGAGCAGCTCTCGCGCGATTTTTACTGGTATTCGCCGGTCCTTCGCAAACAGCTCGACGGCAAGCTGGGAGACGTCGTAGTGCAGCCGCGCGGCGCGGCTGAAATTCAAAACATTCTGCGCTACTGCTACGCGAACAATCTTCCGGTGACCGCGCGCGGCGCGGGTACCGGCAATTACGGCCAGGCGGTTCCGCTGGAAGGCGGCGTAGTCCTGGATCTCAGCCGAATGGATCGCATCGAGGAAATTCAATCCGATGGCGTGGCCGTTTGCCAGCCGGGAGTGCGCCCACAGACGC
>Ga0206968_10176_pt1 | contig 17635 bp, 14 predicted proteins | sample Alteio_BWOrgHeat_22_FD_153254 | JGI IMG/M metagenome (GOLD analysis project Ga0206968, IMG submission 153254) | Enriched cells from forest soil in Barre Woods Harvard Forest LTER site, Petersham, Massachusetts, United States -... | ecosystem: Environmental > Terrestrial > Soil > Temperate forest >... | reverse complement strand
TTCTTGTCGTTTATCAACGATTCGCACTTTGGTATTACCTGATAATTGAATTTGAATAATGTCTTTTAATTGCTTTCTAATTTCAGCATCGTATATAGGCACGGCCACTTCACTTCTGCTATCCAAATTTCTGCTCATCCAATCGGCAGATGAAATATAAATTTTTTCATCTCCACCATTATTAAAAATAAACACCCGCGCATGTTCCAAATATTTATCTACAATGCTATACACTTTTATATTGTCGCTCCAGCCTTCCATTTGAGTTACCAATGAACAAGCTCCACGCACTATTAAAATAATCTTCACGCCTGCATTGCTGGCTTCATAAAGTTTATCGATCATTTCTTTATCAACGAGACTATTCATCTTTAAAGTAATAGCAGCAGGTTTCTTCTTTTTGGCAAATTGTATTTCTTTATCGATCAAATCCACAAAAATTTTGCGCATAAAAAATGGCGCAACAGCTAAATGTTTAAATTGTTCAACTTTAAAATTGTTTTCATAAAAATCAAATACTTTACTTACCTCAGCTGTAATTAATTTATTAGAAGTCAATAAAGAAAAATCGGTATAAATGCGAGCTGTTTTTTCATTAAAATTTCCAGTACCAACATGTACATATTTTACTTCCTTTCCGTATTCTTTTGTGGTGATCAAAAATAATTTGGAATGTACTTTTAAGCCCGGAACGCCATAAATTACACGTGCCCCTTCCTCACTTAATTTATTTGCCCAGTAAATATTATTCTCTTCATCAAAACGCGCTTGGAGTTCAACTAACACGGTCACTTTTTTTCCATTCTTTACAGCGTTAATCAAAGCATTCGCAATGCGTGATGAATCAGCAACACGATACAATGTTATTTTAATGCTTTCTACAACCGGATCAATAGATGCTTCCCGCAATAAATTTACAATATGATTAAAACTATGATAAGGATAATGCAATAAAATATCCTTTTCCTTAATTACTTTTAAAATTGTTTGTTGATGTTCTTTCAAATATTTATGTTCGATCGCAGGTGGATGATTGTAAACTAAAGATCTATCTCCCAAGTTTGGAAAATTAATAAAGTCTTTAAAATTGTGATAACGTCCACCCGGAATAGCATTATCTTTTTTAGCCATTCCCAATTTTCTCATAATATAACGTAACATGTCGTTCGACATAGCGGCATCATACACAAAACGTACAGGCTGACCTTGTTTACGCGCTTTCAAACTTTTTGAGATCTTCTCAATCATGGTTTTACTTACATCGTTATCAATATCCAATTCTGCATCGCGGGTCAATTTAATATTATAAGCTTCGATTGTTTTGTAACCAAAAACTTCAAAAATTAAATCGGTGTTGTAACGAATTACATCATCTAACATGATTACATAATGTTTATCGCCATGAGAAGGTAATTTAATGAATCGGGAAATCACACGCGAAGGAATTTCGATCAAGGCATATTTATGTTTTTTCTTATCTACAACTGATTCTAATTTCAAATACAAATAACTCGCTTTATCCTTCATGTAAGGAAAAGGCTTTGTATCATCAGTCATGATCGGAAATAAAGTTGGCATGACTTCTTTTACAAAATAATCGTGGACATATTGTTCTTGTTCTGCAGTTAAATGTTTTTCATTGATAATGTAAACACCTTTCTCAGCCAGCTCTTTCAATAATTCCTGATAGATCTCTTCAAATTTATTTTGTTGCTCAATTACTTTGCGCTGCAAACGTGTTAAAAGTTCTTGGGGATCTTCACCATAAATATCCATGGCCTTTTTACCAAGTTTCGCCAATCGCCGTACAGTTGCCACACGCACACGATAAAATTCATCACGGTTGTTGCTAAAAATGCCAAGAAATTTTAATCGCTCAATTAGTGGTGTCGATCTATCCTCTGCTTCTTGAAGTACGCGTTCGTTAAAAGAGAGCCAGCTTATTTCGCGGTTAATATAGGGCGTTTTTTTCTTCTTCATTTATTAAACTCCTTAGGAAATTGTTGGATATTTATTTTACCTTTTTTTGTATGAATATCCTTCCAGCTTTTAATATCAAATTGAATTGAAATAATTCCACATGTTGGAATATTATCAAAATCCAATCCATCATTTAATTCATTTACCAAATTGGTGATTCCGGGATTATGTCCAAACATCATCACATACTCCAACGAATTCTCAATTTGAGAAATTATTTCCTTAAATGTTTTTACATTGCATTCGTAAATTTTTGGGTCAACCTTTATTTCGTTTGCAGGATAATTAAAACTGCGAGCAAAAATAAGAGCGGTACTTAAAGCCCGTGTTGCATCACTTGAAATAAGTTTTTTCGGGATTTCATGATTTTTGAAAAACCATTCACTTAAAATATACGCATCTCTATATCCTCTTTCACTTAATGGTCTGTCAATATCCTTTAACCATTCTTCACCCCATTCGCTCTTGGCATGTCTGACTAAAATTAACTGTTTCATGGATTAATATTTTTAATTTGAAAGCTATTTTAAATGTTTATAAATATGCGAATTTGTATGTTATAAAAATTATAAATTTACATACAAGCAGGGCTTAATTATGAGCAACAAATCAACAATAAAGTGTCCAAACTGTAGCCATGAGTTTGAAGCAACTGATGCCTTTAGAGATGAAGTGCAAAAGGATTTGAATTTAAAGGCCAAGGAATGGCAAACTAAAAAGGAAGAAGAATTTCGAAAAAAGGAGGAAGCTTTTCAACAACAGTTATCTGAGTCCCTTATAAAACAAAAATCAACTCTTGAAGAATCTATTAGAAAGTCTATTTCAAATGATTTCGAAAACAAATTAAAATTACTAAGTGATGCCAATATTGAAAATGAAGAAAAATTAAAAACGGCCCGACAAAAAGAATTAGAATTTCTAAAAAAAGAACAGGAGCTTAAAAATAAAGAAGCTGAATTAGAGATCTCTCTTCAAAAGAAATTAAATGAAGAACGCGGCACCATTACTGAAACCATTAAAAAAACAAGAACAAGAAAAAAATAGTTTAAAAATAAAGGAACTCGAAAAAACAATTAGACGATTCTAAAAAATTAGCGGAAGAAATGCAACGCAAGGCCGAACAAGGCAGCATGCAATTGCAGGGAGAAGTGTTGGAATTAGCTTTAGAAGAACTTTTAAAAAATACTTTTCCTTTTGATGAAATAGAAGAAGTTGGCAAAGGTGTAAAAGGTGCAGATTGTATTCAGCATGTGCGTAATGCTTTAGCTCAGCCTTGCGGTAAAATAATTTATGAAAGTAAACGAACAAAGGCTTTTACAAATGAATGGATTGATAAGTTGAAAAGTGATATGCGCGCTACACAAGCGGATATTGCGGTAATTGTTACAGAAGTGCTTCCAAAAGACATGGATCATTTTGGAATGAAAGATGGTGTTTGGATTTGCAGATTTGTTGATTTGAAAGCGTTAGCTTTTTTGTTACGAGATAGTTTAATTAAAATTCATAGTGCCTTAGCTACTCAAGATAACAAAGGCGACAAAATGCAATTACTTTATAATTATTTAACCGGTAATGAATTTAAACAACAGATTGAAGCTATTGTAGAAGGCTTTGTTTTTTTAAGAGAGAGTTTAATAAAAGAAAAATTGCAGATGGAAAAAATCTGGAAAGAACGCGAAAAACAATTAGATAAAGTATTACTCAATACCACTCATTTTTATGGTTCCGTGAAAGGGATTGCCGGTAATGCGGTTGGTGATATAAAATTATTGGAATGAGAGGTAGAAACCGCAGAGAACACGGAGAAATTTTCGAGACTTCCAATAGACTAGATCTTTATAAGTAACATGAGCTTCGGGGTTTTGCCTCTCTAAAATCACTCTTCCCTTTTATCATTATTTCCAAGTAAAGCGTTTAATATACTTGTAGTAATAGATAAAATAAAACTAAATACGAGTGCCCACCAAAAACTTTTTACTTCAAAACCATCAATCAATTTATCTGTCATGATAATAATGACACCGTTAATTACAATTAAAAATAATCCGAGTGTAACCAATGTAATTGGTATCGTTAAAATAGTTAAGATAGGTTTTACAATGCTATTCATGAATGCTAATAAAACTGCAACCAATAATGCTGTTGTAAAAGAATCTACATGAATGCCGGGTAACAAATGGGCTGCAATTAAAACCGCGATTGCAGAAACAATAATATTAATGATAAAATTCAAAATCAGGTTTTTTGTTTTTTCTTTTTTGCAGCCGGAAATAAAATGTTGTTTAAAATCAAGCGGTAGCCTGGCGAATTTGGGTGCAGACTTAAATCTGTTGGTGGCTCTTCAACACGGTGTTCGTAATCTTCAGGATCGTGGCCTCCATAAAATGTCCAGGTGCCTTTGCCATGTTCACCATGAATATATTTTGCTTCACCAAATGCTTTGCTCTCTCCCATTATCAAGACATTCTTTTTCACATATTTTTTATCGAACGCAACTGTTTGTCCCCAAAACCCTTTAATAATATTTGTATGATTTTGACACAACATACTTGGAATAGGATCCCACTTCGCCGAAAAATCGAATAATGTAAATACATCTGTTTTTTCGGTCATACCAAATTGTTTGCGTGTATGATATGTATCAATAGTTGAATATTCATAATATAACGGATCCATAAATAACTTATAATTTTCAAATGCAAATTCTTTGGTAAAATCAAGTTTACTGTTTGCGTTTTTATCAGCAGGATCATGATCGTACATGCTTTCACAAATATCAACACCTTCAGCAGCTAAAGCAATATCGTAACTATCAGAAGCACTACACATGGCAAATAAAAAGCCACCACTAAAAACAAATTCTTTTATTTTTTTTGCAGAATTTAATTTCATCTGCGAAACTTTTGCGAAACCCAATTTTTTTGCGAGTGCTTCATTTTGTTTCACATCATTTTGATACCAGGCAGCACCGGCAAATGAGCCATAAAACTTTCCATACTGTCCTGTAAAATCTTCATGGTGTAAATGCAGCCAATCGTAATCTTTTAATTTATCTAAATATAATTCTTCATCGTAAACAACTTCGTATGGAATTTCGGCATATTTTAAAACCAGGGTAACTGCATCATCCCAGGGTTGTTTACCGGGTGGGGAGTATACGGCAATCTTTGGTGCTTTTTCTAATTTAATAGCATCCTGGTTTAATTCAGGATTTGCGATCTCCGCCAATAGATTTGAAGCGGCGGCATCTCCAATAACTTCATATGTAATGCCGCGAATATCACATTCCTTCGTAATTGTTTTTGAAGATGGAATTAAAAAACTTCCACCTCTATAATTTAATAACCAATGGATTTCTAAATTAGCTTGTAGTGCCCAATAAGCAATACCATAAGATTTTAAATGATCTTTTTGCGCATCATCCATTGGTATCAATATAGAGCTACCAAATGAAAATGTAGTAAGAAACAAAAATATATAACAAAGCAAGCGTTTCATAAGCATCTTAAAGGTACAAAGTTTTTGGCTTATTTATAGAGTGATTCATTTTAAAAAAGGTTAAAGTCTTTATTATAGAAAATGAACAAAAATATGCTTGTTTAGTAAACGGATAGCACATAAAGGAAAGTAGAGTAAGAAGTCGCTCTTACAAGGGCACTAAAAGTGTAACACTTTGGTTTATTGAATAAAGAGGCCGCTCCTTACAAAGTAATGGAACAATTACTTGCCTTTAAAGGAATGACTCCATAGGAGTCAACTCTTATTAAAATCTTAACTGAGGATAATTAAATCCATCGGGGTGACCTCTTACAAATTAAATTAGTAATTCTATAAATCATAGCAAGGATTAACTCAAGGGCAAGATACCTTCGTGTTTAAAAATGCCTAACACATATTCTCAAATATTTATTCAAATCGTTTTTACTGTTAAAGGTCGAGAAAATCTCATTCATGAAAACAATCGTGATGAATTGGAAAAATTTATAACCGGAATAATTAATAATAGAGGTCAAAAGCTTTTAGCCATATTTTGTATGCCCGATCATACTCATATTTTGGTGGGATTAAAACCAAATATTTCTATATCTGATCTTGTAAGAGATGTAAAATCTGGTTCATCGCAATTTATTAATGAACAAAATTGGATCAAAGGAAAGTTCAGGTGGCAAGAGGGCTTGGGGCATTTTCATATAGCATTCGTCAAATGCACACGGTAATTAATTATATTTTGAATCAAAAAGAACATCATGAAAAAAAATCCTTTCGTACCGAATATCTTGTTTTTTTAAAAGAATTTGAAATAAATTATGACGAAAAATATTTATTTGAATTTATAGAATAAGAGGCCGCTCCTATGGAGCTTGAAAATTTATCTTGCTTATGTTTTAAGTACGAGTTGGCTCTTATGGAGCAATAAATAATAGGGCAACTACCCTGTCTTTTTATTTAAAAATTACTCCATAGGAGTCAACTCTTACTTAAAATCTTAGCCTGGGATAATTGAACCCCATCGGGGTGACCTCTTACAATTAATAAAAGTTCTTCCTTAAGACAATAAAAAAGCGTCCCGTATATGAGACGTCTTTTATTTTATATTTTAAAATTACGCTTTTAAAAAACCTAAAATCTTTTCTACACTAACTTTTGCATCACCATAAAGCATTTCTGAATTCGGTTTGTAAAACAAAGGATTGTCTTCACCTGAGTAGCCCGCAGACATAGAACGTTTCATGATGATTACTTTTTCTGCTTTCCAGGCTTCAATTACAGGCATACCATAAATTGAACATCCGGGATCGTCTTGCGCGCTTGGGTTTACCACATCGTTTGCACCAATAACCATTACAACATCTGTGTCTGGTAAATCAGGATTAATTTCATCCATCTCCATAACAATATCGTAAGGTACATTTGCTTCAGCTAATAATACATTCATGTGTCCCGGTAAACGTCCGGCTACAGGATGAATGGCGAATCTAACTTTTTTACCGGCCTTTTGTAATGTTTGCACCATATCAAAAATCGGATACTGTGCTTTTGCAACAGCCATTCCGTAACCCGGAACAATTACAACAGATTTTGCTTCTTTTAATAAAGTAGCAACCTCCTCGTGATTCAATGCTGTTACTTCTCCTTCCATTGCTTTTTTCTCACCTGTTCTAGTTCCCAAACTTGCGCTTGCAAATATTACTGAGAAGAAAGAACGATTCATAGCCTCACACATATGCATTGAAAGTATGGCACCCGAACTTCCTACCAAAGCACCTGTAACAATTAACAAATCATTACCTAGCATAAAACCTGCCGCTGCCGCTGCCCAACCTGAATAAGAGTTTAGCATAGAAACTACAACCGGCATATCGCCGCCGCCAATTGCCATTACTAAAACAACGCCAATAAAAGAAGCAATGACCATCATGATATCTAAATAAAGCATGCCGCCTGTACCTTCTGCTTTACAGAATAAAACACCACAGGCAACACAAACTAAAAGCAAAATTAAATTCATCATTTGAAGTCCTGCAAAACTCCAAGGTTTAGAAGGAACTTTACCATCTAATTTCCCCCAGGCAATAATAGAACCTGTAAACGTAATTGCTCCAATAAAAATTCCCACAAAAACTTCTACTAAATGGATAGTATGTTCTGAACCTGATAATAATTGTGTAGCAGGATCGAGATAAGAACCAATACCAACTAGCACAGCTGCTAATCCCACAAAACTATGAAGTATTGCAACTAATTGTGGCATTGCAGTCATCTCCACTTTTCTTGCCAGCATAATCCCAATAACTGAGGCAACTGCAATTGCTCCGATAATGTAAACTTGGCCTTCTACACCTTGTCCCATTACTGTTGCAATAATCGCTATAATCATTCCGACAATTCCAAAAAGAACGCCACGTTTTGCAGATTCTTGAGAAGATAATCCACTCAAACTTAAAATAAACAGAATACTTGCAAATAAGTATGCGGCTGTTTGTATTTCTTTAATTATAAACATAAATTCAATTCTTATTTTTTAAACATTTTCAACATACGGTGTGTAACTACAAATCCGCCGACAATATTAATACTCGCGATTAAAATTGCAACAGAAGCAAGAATGGTCATGATATTTCCTATATCATTTTTAGTCTGTAACAACCCTCCAATAACAATGATACCGCTAATAGCATTGGTAACAGCCATAAGCGGGGTGTGTAAAGCGTGAGATACATTACTGATAACCTGCCAACCAACAAAAATAGCTAACACAAATACAGTGAAGTGCTGAATGAAAGCAGAAGGTGCAAATGCACCAACCATTAATAATAACGCGCCAATAACTGTCATGCTGATAATTGTTGACCTTGCTTTTTTCTTTGCAATTTCTTCATCATTCGCTTTTGTTTCTTCGGCTGTAGGAGCTACTGCTTTTTTAGCGCCACCGGCAGTTGGACTAACAGGAAGAGGTGCAGGTGGCCAATTAATTTTACCATTATAAGTTACCATTGCTCTCGATACAACAGCATCTTCCATATCAATCTTCCATTTTTCTGCCTTACCCATATCATCCAAAAGATGACATAAGTTATTACCATATAATTGTGAAGCTTGAGCCGGTAACTGATTTAATTTCCCAATAATTGTAACGCCGTTATCAGTTGTAAAAACTTCACCATTCTTAGTTAAAACACAATTACCGCCGGTTGATGCTGCTAAATCTACAATTACTGATCCCGGTTTCATAACTGCAACATGATCAGCTAAAATTAATTTCGGTGCTTCTCTTCCCGGTATTTGTGCTGTAGTAATAATAATATCTACTTCTGCTGCTTGTGCTTTAAACAAAGCCATTTCAGCTGCAATAAATTCTTTACTCATTTCTTTTGAGTAACCTGATGCAGTTGCACCATCTTCATTTATTTCTACAGTCAAAAATTGTGCACCCATTGATTCAATTTGTTCAGCAACTTCTTTACGTGTATCAAACGCTCTTACGATTGCGCCTAACGAATTGGCTGCACCAATTGCTGCTAAACCTGCAACACCTGCACCAATCACTAATACCTTTGCAGGCTCTACTTTTCCGGCCGCAGTAATTTGTCCATTTAAAAATCTTCCAAAATGATACGAACCTTCAATTACCGCTCTATATCCTGCAATGTTTGCCATAGAAGACAATACATCCATTTTTTGCGCTCTCGAAATACGAGGGATCGCATCCATTGCGATAGCATTTACTTTTTTATCTGCTAGTTTTTTAAGTAGATCTTGATTTTGCGCAGGCCATAAATAACTTAACAAAACCAATCCTTCCTTCATCAAATTCACTTCTTCAACCGAAGGCTCTTTTACTTTTAATACAATATCTGAATTACCATAAATATCTGCAGCAGTCTTAACTATTTTAGCTCCGGCTTCTTCAAATTCTTTATCGGAAAAATTTGCTTTTACGCCAGCGTTATGCTGAATATAAACTTCAAAGCCTTGTTTTTGTAATCGCTTAACTGTTTTTGGAGTTGCCGCAACTCTTAACTCGTTTGGAAATATTTCCGATGGAATTCCGACTTTCATGTATAGATAATTTTAGGGTAACAAATAACGAAAAAATACAAGAGAAAGTCAAATAAAATCGCTCGCTGTATTGTACTAGCTCTCAAGAGCGTATATTTTATTGATTAAGTCGAGGTTTTTTTCTTTGATTACTTTTCGCTTTAAACTTAATTTAGGCGTTACTTCGCCGCCCTCGATTGTCCACTCGTTTTTTAGAATTTCGCAGCGTTTTAGCTGCTCAAAAGGAGCTAGTGAGTCATTTACTCTTTTAATGTGATCGTTAATAATGTTTTTTAACTCTGGCTGTTGCGACATGGTAGCATTATCTTTCCACTCGATATTATTTTGTTTGCAATATTCTTTAAAATTAATAAAGTTGGGAACAATTAATGCCGATGCAAATTTTTGTCCTTCGCCTACAACCATGGATTGTTCAATAAATCGACATTCTTTTAATTTATTTTCAATTGCTAATGGTGCAATATATTTACCGGCACTTGTTTTAAAGATCTCCTTTTTGCGATCGGTAATTTTTAAAAAACGACCTTCAAATTTCCCAACATCTCCTGTGTGAAACCATCCTTCGGCATCCATCACTTCATCAGTAGCTTCTTTATTTTTGTAATAACCCAACATAATACTTGGGCCTTTTACTAAAATTTCTCCATCTTCTTCCGCAATTTTTACTTCCACATTATTAATTACCGGACCAACACAACCAATGCGAATATTTCCTTTTCCAAAATGATTAACACTAACTACTACACAGGTTTCGGTTAAACCATAACCTTGCAAAACAACAATGTTAGCGCATAAAAATATGCGTTCTAACTTTGGATTTAAAGCCGCACCACCCGATGCCAGGCAAACCAGTTTTCCACCAATAGCACCACGCCATTTACTGTAAATTAATTTATCCGCTATTTTTCGTTGCATTTCATAAAACGGTCCGTTAACTCCATCAGGCTCATATTTTAATGCAAGGCGCACACTCCAATCAAACAATTTTCTTTTAACTCCTGTCAATTTTTCGCCGGCAGCAGATATTTTTTCCCAAACACGTTCGATCAACCTCGGTACGGATACAAAAATTTGAGGTTGAACTTCTTTTAAATTATCGCCAATAGTTTCAAAACCTTCGGCAAAATAAGTAGAGATTCCCTTGTATAAATAAAGTGTAATCAACATCCTTTCGTAAACATGGTTCAACGGTAAAAAGCTCAATGATTTCCACCAACTCGCAAAGGGAGCAAAATCCTGAATACTAATAACATTTTGCACCAGGTTATTATGCGAGATCATTACACCCTTTGGTATACCTGTTGTTCCGGATGTATAAAGAATAGTCAATAAATCATGAGGCGTGATTGTTTTTTTAATAGCGTCTATCTTTTCAATTGGAATATGTTTTCCCGCAGCTTCAATAAAGTCAAAGAAACAAGCAACGCCTTCGAGCTTATTAAAACTGATGACATGCTTAACCCCAGAAATTTCTTTTTCAATCGCCGCAAGTTTTGCGTATACATTCTTGTCATCAATAAAAATTACTTTTACTTCTGCATGATTTAAAATAAATTTAAGGTCATGATTACTTGCGGTCGGGAAAATAGGAACTGTAACAATACCCGTTTGTTGGCAGCCATAATCAACAAAACACCATTCAGGTCGGTTACCTGATATAATGGCCACTTTATCATCTTTATCCAAGCCTAAAGAAAGCAAACCGCTGCTTACCAAATTAGAATAGTGTACAAAGTCATTACTACTGTATTTTTTCCATTGCTTACCTACCTGTCCGGGAGGCAGGTTTACCTTACTACAAAGGAGGTCATCTTTTTGATAAGTACCTTTATGCAATTCTAAAATATCAAATACGCGAGTAATGTTCATCCTAAAATTAAAGTACTAATATAAAATTTTTTGCATTCTAACACAATATATTTGTTTTATCTTTGTGACCATGTTAGTAGTTACCGGAGCTGCAGGATTTATTGCTAGTTGCCTTGTTGGCAAGTTAAATGCTTTGGGGCATAACGATCTTATTTTGGTTGATGACTTTTCGAAGATTGAAAAAGATAAAAATTTTAAAGATAAAAAATTCTCGAAAAAAATAGAGCGCTCGGAATTCATTTCCTGGCTTCAAACAAATGCAACGGATGTAAAATGCGTTTTTCATATTGGCGCCCGAACAGATACAACCGAATTTAATGTTGCCATTTTTAACGAGTTAAATTTAAATTATACTAAAAGTCTCTGGCAAATTTGTAGTGAAAAACAAATTCCATTTATCTACGCCTCTTCCGCAGCAACTTATGGTTTGGGCGAATATGGTTATGATGATGATGAAAGTAAATTGCATTTATTAAAACCATTAAACCCTTATGGAGAAAGTAAAAATGATTTTGATAAATGGGCTATTCAACAAAACCTGCCTACCGGCAAGGCAGGACAGTCACCGCCAAATTGGTATGGTTTAAAGTTTTTTAATGTATACGGACCAAACGAATATCATAAAAGCAGAATGGCTTCGGTTATTTTTCATTCGTTTAATCAAATAAATGCAAGTGGAAAAGTAAAACTGTTTCGTTCTCACAATCCCAAATATAAAGATGGTGGTCAGTTACGCGATTTTGTTTACGTGAAAGATGTTGTTGATGTGATTTTATTTTTGTTCGAGAAAAAACCTTCAAACGGTATTTACAATTTGGGAAGTGGAAAAGCAAGAACCTTTTTAGATTTAGCTTTAGCTACTTTTAATGCACTACATAAAAAACCAGATATTGAATTTATTGATACACCAATTGACATTCGTGACAAGTATCAATATTTTACGGAAGCCAATATGGACAAGCTTCTGAAAGCAGGTTATACTAAAAGCTTTACAAGTTTAGAAGATGGTGTAAACGATTATGTGACAAATTATTTGGTTAAGCACAATTATTGTTGATTTGTTCTCAACTTGATAATTTCTTCGGGATAATCCGTATCATTTATTTTAGAATCTACCCAGGCAATTAAATCAAAGTACTCATTTGCTATCATTTGATAAGGATCTCTAAAAATTTCTTCGAGATGTATTCTTAATTCTTTAAAATGTTGCTTTTTGTTTTCCGTTCTCTTTTTCGAAATTGAAATATTTTTGAAATATCTTAAAAAAGTCATCTCATATTCAAAAGGATAATCAATTAATTTAAAAAATCGTTGTGTTGATTTATATGAGTAAATTAAATAATCGGTATGATTTAATTCGTAGTGAATTATCAAATTACAAATCTTCGCATACCTGAATAAATCTTGCCTCGATTCATCAAAGTCAGAATTAATAATTTCGTTTATACACTTCAGTGCCTTTGTATAATTTTTATTTGCAAAGTTTGTAACAAACATTAAAAAATTAATCGCCGTGAGTTCATGTCCTGGATACTGATCTTTATTGCGTTCAATATTTTGCTCTATAGATTGTAAAAGGATTTCGGCTTTTTCGAACTGACCGGAATAATTATAAAATATAAGATCGTAAACCGTTAACCGTGTGAATATAGTGTTTTGAAGGTCCTGCGTATTAAAACATTTGTCTTCTTTAATTGACCGAATATAATCTATTGTTGCTTTTGCTTTTTTAAGGTTTGCATTAACAGCCGAATACCTTGCTAAAAAACCATACAAGCTAATATAAATCTTAGGATATTCCTCTTTCAAATAATCGTACGAATTAAATAATTCAACGGCATTATTAATCTCAATACCCAACTTTTCATTTTCGTTAATAATGCGAAAACAAATCAACCGGCAATAAGTAGCTAATAATAAAGTCCGTTTACTATTAACTTTTGAAAGATCAGAAATATAAGGGTTGTTTAAAAAACTTTCGAGCAAATGTTTTTTGGAACGATCGTGTACTAAAATATTTTGATTAAAATAATATTCGATCTCACCCAAAAGTTGTTGGTATTTATCCAAAACAAATATCTTATTCAAACAATCTTCTTTTTCATTAAAAAGTTGATTGAGTCTTTCTTCTTTTTCGCTTATTGAAATTTTTTCGGCTGAAATAAATCTGATCTCAGTTTCTAATAGGTTTAATAAAGTATAAAATAGTTCTTCACGTTTCGCCTTAAATTTAATGCGCTCCGTTTCTTTATTCGCCAGTTTTGGAAGTCCTTTTTTATAAAGAAGATGTACATCTTTTATGCGTTCAAACGTATTTGCAGAGCTCTTATCATGAATTCTTTTCTGACGAAGGCTTTTTAAAATATGATGAAATAATTGGTTTTTTTCTGAAGCCAAATGTTTTGCAAACGTTTCGTTTTTAAAATGTTCTTTTGCTTCTTCTTCATTATATTCTTCAATTGAATCGAGGTAGGTAAATAGCTTTTTATAGTTTTTTTCGCCTTGTTGCAATGAAGAACCCTGGAGAAAATTTGTTTTTTCTTCAGGACTTAACGACCTTATTATTTCGTGCAAAAGGATACTTGGCTTCATATGTTCAACAAATATTTATGTCAACAAAATAATCCCTTAAAAACATATACTTCTGAAACATTTCATTTATATTTTTTTTGCATACTTCCGTTTCTTCTGTCTTCTTTAAATTCTCAAAAATTTTCTCTTTGCATTTTAAAACAAAAACTCTTTCTTTCATGCTTAATGCTTCCATAAAATCAACCAACAAAGGATTCTTCAAATGTTGCTCCATCTTATCATTCATTTGTTTTACATCGTTTGATATTTCAATAAAAAGTTTATGATATTGTATTAAACGCATTTCTTTATTAATAACACTTTGCTCTTCGTTTGCAATCAAACTCGGTTTTAATCTAATTCTTTTACCTTCCTCAAACACAACTAATTTTTTCTCAATATCAAATACTTTTAATAAAAAACTAAACTGTTCTGTTTCATACAACTCACGTTTTAACGACGTTAGCATTTTTCTGCATTGACGATATTGTGCTTTATCAACTAAGCAACGTAAATTGAGAACCTCATCTTTTATTTGAAAATTGATTTCGCTTTCGGCATAAAAATTTCTAAGGCTTTTTAAAATCAAATAATAAAGTCTCTCTGTATCATATTCGCTATAGTAGCCGCTTCGTTCAAGTTTTTCAATACTTACAGCTTCTTTCTCTACTTCATCAAATAATTTAATTAGCAACTCCACATTTCCGCTTTCGGTAGAAGCTGTCATTTTAAAGAATCGCTTTTCGGCTTTTCCTAAACTGAGAACAAGATCAGATATGTCGTTTAGATCAAACAGGCTGTAAATTTAGTTGTTAAATATGCTTTTGCTATCTATATAATACGTTTTTTTCACTAAATTAGTTTCATAATTTCATTCCTATATGATAAAAACTTTACATCTTTTTATTTTTGCAGCATTCTTCTCTTTCTCATCTTATGCTCAATCAAACCATTGTCAGGCAGCTAAACAATCGCAAGCATTAGCAGCACCACCGTATTATTGTGCCGAAAATATGAGAAGCGATACTTTTGATGTTTTTAAATATTGGATAAATTTAGAAATTGGGGACTTCACTTCAAAATCTATTAAAGGCTATACAAAAATTAAATTTGCACCCAAACAAAACAATAGAACTTTTGTTCGTTTTGATCTTTTAAAATTAGTTGTTGACTCTATCAAAGAAGGTTCTACATTATTAACTTATAATTATAATGACACTGTTATCAAAGTAAATTTTACGGCTCCAAAAAACATAAATGATACTTCTTACTTTTCGATTTACTATCACGGCTTACCGGGAATTGATGTAAGTGGTTGGGGTGGTTTTTATTTTGATAATACCGGAAGTTCGCAGTACGCATACAACCTAGGTGTTGGCTTTGACGCGGCACCACATAATTTTGGTCGCGCCTGGTATCCATGTTTCGATAATTTTGTTGAGCGCGCGCGTTATCAATTTGCAATTACAAGCGATACGGCTCGCAGAGCTTATTGCAATGGTTATTTATTATCGGATATAGTTACATTGCCAAACAGGACTCGCACATGGGTTTTAGATAACGAAATCCCAAGTTATTTAGCGAGTGTTTCACTTGCAATTTATTCTCAAGTAACGTGGACAGTAAATACTTTATCTGGCGTAAAACCAATTATTTTAGCAGCCGCAGCTGCAGATACTACGTTGATGAAAAATGGTTTTGTACACCTCACAAATTGTATTGCAGGATTCGAAAATTATTATGGTCCCTATTTATGGAACCGTTTTGGATATTGCGGGGTGCCATTTAATAGCGGCGCAATGGAACACGCAACAAATATTTCGTATCCAAGAGCTGTTTTCGGAAACATGAATTACGAAGCGGATATTATGGCACACGAATTATCACATCATTGGTGGGGAGATAGAATTACATGTGAAACGCAGGAAGACATGTGGTTAAATGAAGGTATGGCATCTTACAGTGCTTTTTTATTTGACGAATGGCAATATGGAAAAGCAAAATATTTAGTAGATTTTAGAACACAACATGATTATTGTTTAAAGCAATTGCATTTAAATGAAGGTGGATTCAGAGCTATATCAGGTATTCCTGCTAACTTAACTTATGGTGATCACGTTTATAAAAAAGGCTCTGATGTTGCCCACACTTTAAGATCGTATTTGGGTGATACTTTATACTTTAACGCGGTAAAATATGTAATGCAACAAAAAACAGATAAATCAATTAACAGTAATGAGCTAAGAGATTTAATGCAAACATCGAGTGGTAAAAGTTTAACCGACTTTTTTAATAATTGGGTGTTCAATGGTGGCTGGCCTCAGTTTGCCTTAGATTCAGTAAGAATTTTACAGCAGTCTACGGGCAGTTATACTGTTTCTGTTGGCATCAAACAAAAATTATACGGCGCATCTACTTTGTATAATAATGTGCCTTTAGAAATTAGTTTCTTTAAACAAGATTGGAGTAGAATTATTCAAAAAGTAACTTACAGTGGCGCTGCACAACAATACACGCTTGTAATTCCATATATACCGGCGTACACTATTTTAAATTACGATAGTAAAATTGGTGATGCTGTATCTGCCGAAAATAAAACTTTTAAAACTGCGACAACATCTTTGTTTAGTTATGCAAGATTAAGAGTAACTATTACAAATCCAGGTTCCGATTCAAACTTTGTTTATTTGGCGCATAATTTCGTGAAGCCCGATCCTTTTAAAAATAATCCTACAGGTGCTTTGTTATCTGATCAACATTATTGGAAAGTTGGTGGTATTTGGTCGAATGGTTTCGTTGCACAAACACGCTTTAATTACGATGGCTCTAAAACAAACAATGCTAACTATGGTTACTTAGATACGTTGCTTGCAAGAGTGAATGGAGACAGTATTCGATTGTTTTATAGAAAAGATGCCGGAGACGATTGGAAGATGGTAAAAAATTATACTTATTTTTCTTCCGGTCAAAAAACAGGATTTATTGAAATTGATACTTTATTAATGGGCGAATATACATTTGGAAATTTTGGAGATACGACTGATGTGGGCATAAAAGAAAATACCAAATTAAGCAGTAAAGTTGGTTTGTATCCTAATCCTGCTAAACGTTTCGTTAATGTAGATCTGACTGAAATGAATCGTTATTACAATAAGCTTGAAATAATTAATATTGAAGGCAAAGAAGTTTATTCCCTTTCTATTTCCGAAAAAACTGTAAAAATAAATACGGAAAATTTTGCGAAAGGTGTTTACATGGTACAAGTAAAAGATGGAAGCAAACTTATTGGAAATAAAAAACTAATTATTCAATAACACCATTCATTGCTTTAATAAGCGCTTTTGCTTTTAATAAGCATTCTTCATATTCAGCTTCCGGATCACAGAGATGCGTGATGGCGCTGCCAACAGCAAAAGATAAACGTTTGGTTTTTTGATCATAAATAATTGTTCTGATCAAAACAGATAATTTAAAATTATTTTGTTCGTCAATAAAACCAAATGCACCTGAATATTCTTTCCGTTTAAATTGTTCAAATTCATCAATCAATTCCATTGCTCGAATTTTTGGCGCACCTGTCATACTTGGCATTGGAAAAGTTGCTGAAATAATATCATCAAACGAAAGGTCTGATTTTAATTTACACTGAACAGTA
>Ga0206968_10175_pt1 | contig 17658 bp, 14 predicted proteins | sample Alteio_BWOrgHeat_22_FD_153254 | JGI IMG/M metagenome (GOLD analysis project Ga0206968, IMG submission 153254) | Enriched cells from forest soil in Barre Woods Harvard Forest LTER site, Petersham, Massachusetts, United States -... | ecosystem: Environmental > Terrestrial > Soil > Temperate forest >... | reverse complement strand
CGAGCGCATCGGCCACAACCGGATCAACATCATATTGCTCGGCTGGCAAAGCGTACATCATTTTCATAAAGCGTGCGCAATAATTCAGTGAATTGTCAGGATAATTCACCGGATGACCAACTGCATTTTTATATGCCCAAGCCGCAAACGTAGGCATCTTGGCAAGTGAACGCACGATACTTAAATAAACGCCTTCGGCAGAACGGTTGGGATCGAGCGACTCAGGATAAAAAGCAGTCTGAGCGCAGAACATAGACGCCAATACGCCCATAGGATGCGAAGACGAAGGGAAACCATCCAATATTTTACGGGTGTCTTCATGCACCATGGTGTGGTTCTTGATGTCGTCTGTGAATTTTTTAAGTTGTTCACCCGTTGGCAGTTCGCCAAAGATCAGGAGGTAAGCCACTTCCAAAAACGAAGATTTGGCAGCAAGGTCTTCAATAGAATATCCGCGATAGCGAAGAATGCCATTATCACCATCTAAAAACGTTATTGCACTTTTGGTTGCTCCCGTATTTTTGTAACCGAGATCGAGGGTAATCACTTTTGCCTCTTCCAGCAAATTGCTGATGTCGATGGCTATTTCTTTTTCGGTGCCTTCAATAATGGGCAGTTTGTAGGATTTCCCATCGATAATCAGTTCTGCAGTCTTCGCCATAAAATTGGATTTAACATTTTGTTTTTAAATATAGAGGGAAGCGGAATGAGAAAAAAATAGAGTTACATAATTAGTTGTTGCCCAAAATAAGCGGCATTCCGTCTTTTCCAGACCCTATTACAATTACTTTGGTATTGGGCGATTTGGAAAGCTCTAGCGTGGCTTCTATGCCTCTCATTTTCAATAATTTGTCGGACAAGCTATTGTTGATAATATTATTAGCTCTTGATTCGCCTTCGGCAGCAATTCTTTTGCGTTCAGCTTCGGCTTGTTCCTTGGTGAGGCGGAACTGGTACGCAAGTGATTCCTGTTCTTGCTGAAGTTTGTTTTCTATCGCTTGTTTGATTTGCTCAGGCAAGGCAATAGACCGGATCAATACTGCAGTTGCGTTTACATTGTTCTGGTTCAGGATTTTTTCTGTTTCGCTTTTAATAGCGTTTTCTACTTCGGCACGTTTTGTCGAATAGATTTCTTCGGCTGTATAGCGGCCCATCACCTGGCGCACGGTTGAGCGCATCTCGGGGATGACCAAAACATTCACATAATCTTTGGTAAACTGCTCGTGAATGTATCCGATCTTATTAGGAACAGGAAAATAACGAACGGTGACATCTACGTGAATCGACAAGCCATTTTTATCAAGCACGTCCATGTTTTCATCAGATGATGCTTCATTCACTTTATAAACATAGACATCGTTCCAAGGCGCTTTCATGTGTGTGCCCGGCCCGATTACGTTGTCTTTGTCAAGCCCTTTTCCGAAAGGATAAAACATGATGGCTCTGTCTGTGGCCTCGATGGTAAACCAAAGGCTGGAAGAGATAGTAAGCAAAATAATAAATGCGATTACGCCAATGATAATAATTGGAAGCCTGCGGTTGTTCATAAGTTTAGGTTTAAGTTGGTGTCTATTGATTTTCGTTTTCTGCGCGAGGCAATCCTAATAGTTTGCCGATGATGAGCATGCCGTAGAGTCCACCCCAAACAGCTTCCAGCACACTGATATTTCTGATCAGCCGAACAGGTTCAAACCCCGGATCGATGCCGCCCAGGATGCAAAAGCTGTAAGTTACACATTCGGAATAGTTGGGGAGGCCGAGTTCAAAATTCTGGCCGAGACTACCCGGCCGGGCAATGGTGATCAGGTCGTAAAGGCTGCCAAAGGAAATGCCAAACATCAGGAAGATACATGCCGCGCCCCATAGTTTGTCTGAAGTCATAAACCCGCCGCTAAAAATATCGCGAAGAGCAAAGCTGATCACAGTAATTTCGATAGGAAAAAGCAAACTGTGAATGATGAGCAAGTAGGTTTGACGATCCGTTATGTGAATTAATTGATAATAAGGAAACTCTACTAAGGTGCCCGTTATTACAATTCCTGCCAGCACACCAAGGATTACAATGATAAGCGCCCGACTATCAGTAAAATTGCGAAGCAAATCCCACAGCAAGAACGCGTAAGTAGCGCCAAAGAAAGAAAATACAGTAATGATCAGCTTTGAAACTTCACTTTTAGAATCTTCAATCAATGGCTCTGAAAGCGTAAGCCCCAGCACGACAATGATTGCCTGAATCAAAACGATGTTACGGTAGTCTTTTAGCTTTTCGCGCTGTAGTTCGCTGCGCGAGAGTAATTTTTTTAAGCTGAAGCCGGATATTCTCATGAAACCTTTAAAATTAGATGTTTTAATTGAGAGTTGTTTTTGAGTTGTTCAGTTTTTAGCCAAAACAAATTTCACTTATCTTGGTTGGATGAGGTTTGGTGTCAGTTATGTGATTTTGCTTGGGCTGCTGTTGGCAAAGCTTCAAATCAATGCGCAAAAGCCATATACTGATAGCCTGAAACAAATTCTCACACATACTGATGACCCGCGACGGCGCGTGGACTTACTTTGTGACATCGCTTACGACTTAACCGATTTTGATGACGAGGCCGCCGAAAATTATGCCAATCAGGCAAGGAAACTAGCAGAGGAAAGTAATTACCAAGCGGGACTTAAGTATGCACTCACTGTCGTTGGACTGGGCAATTTCAGTTCCGGAAATTATCAGGAAGCATTACAGAACCTTCATTCTTCGCGGAGGATAAAAGCAGAGCAAAAACCGGAGCTTACCGGATATAATTTAATGCTCATTGGTAGTACTTATCGTGATCTGGCATACTACGATTCGGCAGAACATTACTATAAACTGGCAATTCAAACCATTGGCGAAAAAGGGGATCCTTATTATCTGGGTTTTTTTTACCGCGGTCTTGCCAATTTGAAATTAATATTATGGCAAAGTCAGGAAGCATTGACTTATTTGAAAAAGGCTGAAAGCTACGCTAAGAAGCGGCCCAGGGATTTTTATGTTTTGATGAATATCTGGGACTTGTATGGTCGTGTGTACCATCAACTACTTAAATATGATGAGTCCAATGCCTACTTTAAAAAAATGTGCGACCAAGAGAAGCTCACGAAGGATTACTTGCAGGAGATAAAATGCCTCTTGCATGAATCCGATGTAGCTATAGACAACGGAGATTTTGGCAATGCGCTTCAATATTCATTTAAGGCTCTGCAGATTTCTGATATTTACCGCTACCCTCAAGAACGTGTGGATGTTTACAGCAAGATTGGATACATCTACACTGAGCTTTCGCAATATTCCCTCGCTTCTCAATACTATTTTGAAGGACTAAAGATTGGCGAAAAATATGGTTTGCGATTTGAAACAGCGGATCTCTACGCCAAGCTGGCCTGGATATATAAAGAGGAATCAAGCTATACAGTGGCACACGACTACCTGAACAAGTCAGAAAGTCTACGCATCACCATTGGCGACCGGCATGGAGTATCCGAATGCCAGAATATTCGAGGCTTGGTTTATTATTTGCAAAAAGAGTATGACCGGTCTCTGGCAGAATTCAGCAAGGCGCTGACAATACGCAAAACTGTAGGAAATGAGCTAAATATAACGGCTACTATATATAATATGTCGCTGGTATATGAGGCGCAGAATAAAAATGCGATAGCACTTGATTACCAAATGCAATCCATGGCAGTGGAAGAAAGGCTGAACAACATTGTGGGTATGGGTATTTCGTACAATAGTATTTCAGAGCTGATGATCAAATTAAACAGATTTAGTGAAGCCGATGCATACTTGAAAAAAGCGATGCGTCTTTCGGTGACTACCGGTTCTAAATTGTTGAGAAGAAATATTTATTCCAATTATGCCCGCTTTTACGAGGTGCAGGGCAACTACAAAATGGCGAACCAATACCATAAAAAATTTGAAACCCTTAATGATAGTATTTACTCAGAAAGTGGAAGTGTAAAACTGGCTGAGATGGAGGCGCTTTATCAGGTGGAGAAAAAAGAACTTGAGATCAGAGAACTTGACGAACAAAAGAAAATGCAGGGAAAAGAATTAGAGTCTCAACGACAACTTGCCCGGCAACAACGGTTTATTATAGCTATTTCGTTGACATCTATTGTTATGCTTTTGGTGGCGGGAGCCGTGGTGTTTCGGTATAGCAGAGAAAAAAGCAGAGATAATAAGAGTTTGCAGAAATTGAATCGTGCGATAAGCGAACAAAAGGAAGAAATTCAGGCACAATCGGAAGAGTTGATCGAAGCTTCTGAGACAATCACCAACATTAACAAAGAACTGGAGGTGAAGATTGAAGCTCGCACCACAGAATTGAAGCAAGCCTATAAAGAGTTGGATACTTTCTTTTATCGGGCATCACATGATTTCCGCAGGCCAATTACCACTTTTTTGGGATTGGCAGGAGTGGCAAAAATTACTGTAAAAGACCAGGTATCGCTCGAGCTTTTTGAAAAAGTAAGCGAAACCGCCGGAAGCCTGGATAAAATGCTGCAGAAATTACAGTCGATCAGCGACGTAGGCTCCCAGCAAATGGTATATAAGGAAGTCTTTTTGAAAGAACTGACAGAAGAAATATTAGACAGCTTTAGCAGGCAACTGCAGCAAAAGAAAATTGCTGTACATCAGGAGATGAACGAAAGCACTTCACTCGTATCATATCCTGCAATGGTCAAAATCATTATAGAGAACTTAATCGAAAACGCCATTCATTTTGCTGGTGTTGAAAATCCGTTTATTAATGTAAGGGCATCGGTGAACTCTGAGACTGCTACAATTGAGGTTGAAGACAACGGCCAGGGGATAATGGACGAATACAAATCGCGTATTTTCGAAATGTACTTTCGTGCCAACGAAAACTCAAAGGGAAACGGGCTGGGCCTGTACATTGCCAAAAAGGCCGCTGAAAAACTTAATGGTCACATTAATTTCTCCAGCAATTATGCCAAGGGGACTTTGTTTAGCGTGATACTTCCCAACCGCCAGAAATAAAAAAAGCGATGCATATAGGCATCGCTTCAGTCAAAAACATCTTCAAGTCTACATTCCTGAGCCAGAGCCCGATCCTGAATTCCATGTTGGAGGCTCTGGTGCCGGTGTAGGCGCGGGAGCCGGTGCTGGTGCAGGAGTTGGTGCCGGAGCGGGTGTAGGAACTACTTTTGGTTGAGGTGCAGGTTTTTTAGCAACCGGTTTCTTTTTAGCAACTGGTTTTTTCTTGGCTACTGGTTTCTTAGCTGCTTTCTTAGCGACTTTTTTCTTGGCCGCTTTCTTAGCTACCTTTTTTACTACTTTCTTTTTGGCTGCTTTCTTGCTGGATTTTTTGGCTTTTGCTTTTCCTTTCTTCGCAGCTTTTTTCGCTTTCTTTGCCATAGCACAATGGGGTTAAATTTTTTTTGGAGTTGAGACTTTTGGATTTCTTCTAAATCCACTGAAATTTAATTAAGAGTTTGCTTGGAATGACATTCGTTTGAAAAAATATTTCAAGCCTTTGACTCACCCAAAGAGCGATAGATGCGATAAGTGCGAGGTTGGGTTTAATAAATTCATTTTTAAAAAATAACTGCCCCGATTTTGTTTTTAGCAAAATACTAAATATTTTAGCATTTAATTATAAAGAAAACCAAGATGAATCCAGACGCAAAAGAGAAATTAAAAGCCCTTCAACTGACTATCGACAAACTAGAAAAGACCTACGGAAAGGGCACCGTAATGAAGTTAAGTGATGAAAAAATTATGGATGTTCCGGCTATTTCTACCGGCTCGCTGGGGCTGGATATTGCGCTGGGCATTGGCGGTATTCCACGAGGACGTGTTACTGAAATCTACGGCCCCGAATCTTCTGGTAAGACAACGCTCACCATGCATTGCATAGCTCAGGCTCAAAAGAAGGGTGGCCTTGCTGCCTTTATTGATGCAGAGCATGCTTTTGATAAATCGTATGCCGAGAAACTAGGAATAGATACCGAAAACCTATTGATCTCCCAGCCCGATAATGGCGAACAGGCCCTGGAAATTGCTGAACATCTCATCCGCTCAGGAGCGATTGATATCATTGTAATCGATTCTGTAGCTGCACTTGTGCCCAAGGCTGAATTGGAAGGAGAAATGGGCGAAAGCAAAATGGGCTTACAGGCTCGTTTGATGTCACAGGCATTGCGGAAACTAACTGGTACTATTAGCAAAACGGGTTGTGCTTGTGTTTTTATCAACCAGCTGCGCGAAAAAATCGGGATTGTGTTTGGCAACCCTGAAACCACTACAGGCGGTAATGCACTGAAATTTTACGCTTCAGTGCGTCTCGATATCCGCAGGATTGGGCAGATCAAAGAAAGCTCTGACGATATTACCGGTAACCGGGTAAAGGTGAAAGTGGTGAAAAACAAAGTCGCACCACCTTTTAAAGTAGTGGAGTTCGATATCATGTATGGTCGTGGGATTTCCAAATCGGGTGAAATTGTTGACATCGGAGTTGAATTAGACGTAATCCAGAAATCGGGCTCATGGTTCTCATACAGCGGAAATAAATTGGGTCAAGGCCGTGATGCTGTAAAACAGCTAATCGAAGACAATCCCGAATTGTCTGACGAACTGGAAAAGAAAATCAAGGAAAAACTTTCTACTGGTGGAGAACTGAAAAAGGAAGAGGAATGATGTAAATCTGGTCTGATAAATATGATAAAGATTGAGGCTACCTGTTTGGGTGGCCTCTTTCGTTTAGGTCAATCCCACCAAAAAAATCACTACTTTTCGTTACAGATTATAGCTATGAAAACACACAAACAGACCCTTTTCCTTGTATTGATTTTGATGGCATCGATCAAATCATTTGGTCAGCCCAAATACGACAAAATGGTGATGACTGCCGAGGCTTCATATGAGGCAGGTGATTACAAAAAGGCTATTTCCAATTTAGAGAAATTCAAGAAAAAGGCGTTCAAGAAATTGGGCCTCGAAAACGCGTATACACCTACTTATTACCTGTATCTGGCCAAGTATCATCGGGCGTCTGGCAAGATCAGGGATTTTGAAACGAATGTTTCGGCGGCCATTTCCTCCAGCATTCTTAATAATAAAGAGAATAGTCAGAAGCATGGACAATTGCTGGCCGATGTTGGCGAACTGTACATCCTCAACGGCTCTTACAGGGTGGCGATTGACTACTTAAACCAGTCAAAAAAGATTTTGGATGCCGGTGCTTTCATGACCGATGCTATTAAAGCCCGATGGAACGTTTTATATGCAGAGGCGCTCATCGGTCAGGGATATTATAACGATGCAATTTCGGTGCTTCTCGAGCAAGAGAAATACTATGCCGGCAGGGCGGTAAAACAAGAGAGCTATGTGGATGACAAAGGCAATTTGAAAAGCCGTAGGGTGCCAGATGATGAGTTGAAGGCACGATATCAGGAATATGCGCGGTGGATGACCGATGTAGCTAATGCATTTCGTAACCAAGGCAATTTCAATAGCGCTGACTCCGCCTTTTCTTCGGCTGCCCGCTGGATCGATAAAAACCTTGGCCGCTATGATATCACGTATGCCAACAATCAGTTTTTACATTCCAATCTTATTGTTGAAAATGGATTGGAGATTGATCGCGATTTCCCGAAAGGTACTGGGTATGATGAGGCTTTGAATAACCTTAAAGCATCTCATCGCAACACACATTACCTCGCTGCCGCCATCTATGAAGAATACTTAAAAAGGCTCTTGGCGGAAGGAGGCTCCGCGCGTTATCTCAATACTAAGCTTGAGTTTGAGAGAATGATCAATTCTAATTACAAGAATAGCGCTTATGTAGCACGCTTAAAGGCTGTCGAGTTTGATGCCAAATTGGACAAGGATAAAACCAAAAATTTGGAATCGAATGCGAATAAAATGCTGCTTGAGACCCCTGAGTTACCTCATAATAATATCGTTACGGCTCACGTACTGGAATTTCTATATGGCCTTGCTATTTATAAGAAGAGCTACACTAATGCCGAAAAATACCTGACTGATATTGTTTCTATCAAAACTGATCTGTATGGCACGGCAGCTCCGGAAACTCATTTGGCTAGAATCAAGCTTGCTAATTTTTATTTGGACTATACAAACAGAATTGTAGAAGCGGGGAAAATCTATGAAGAAAGCTTTACCAACGTAGTTGAAAAACAAATTGCCATCAGGCACAAAGACCAACTTGAGATACTCAGCCATATGGCTAATTATTATGAGCTTACCGATAAGTATGATAAAGCCTCGGCCACGCTTGAAAAAGCCAAAAACGCAGCAAGGGTAAAGTACGACTACAATGACTACCTCTATGGCGCCGGACTCACAAACAATGCCAAACTTCAGATTAAACTTGGTCAATATGAACAGGCTGACCAAAGCCTTACTGACGCATTAAAAATTTTAGAAAACTTCCGTAAAGACGAAGACAAAAAAGGCTACCTCGTAGATGCGATTGAAACACAGGCTACTTTGATGGGCATCAAGGGTTTGTTTGACGATGCCGAAGACAACTTGGATCGTGCAGCAAAAATTATTTCCAAAGCAAACCGACTGATCATTATTGACGAAGCGAGTACAGCACGTGAACTGTCCAGTCTCTTTATTCAGCTTGGGCGCTATTCGGCTACCGAAGAATTGCTTGAGGGTCTCATTGCAGATTATGAAAAGACATATGGCCCAAATTCAATGCGGCTTATTGATCCCTTGGTAAATATGGGCAGGCTGTCGCTGGCAAAAGGTGATTATACAGAAGCGGAAAAAACCGCTTTGCGTGCAAAACAGATTGCCTTATCTGTGTATGGCGAAAAGTCGACGAAAACGGCATCTGTACTTTTATTAATGGGCGACTTGGATAATATCATTGGTGACTACGATGGCGCTGAAGATAGTTTCCAAAAAGCATTGGAAAGTCAGGAGAAGCAGTTTGGTCATAACCATATCGAAGTTGCTAAATCTCTGTCGCGACTTGCGTTAACGAAATTTTATAAAGGAGACCAGCCTGCTGAAGTTGAGAAGATGCTTCTCGACGCTCAAAACATCATGGGTACTCGATTGGGTAAAGACAATCCACAATATGCTGATGTTTTGAAAAGTGTTGCCGTGCTGAATATTGCTCAAAAGAAATACAGCCAGGCCTTTAGCTCTCTTACACAAGCGGAGGCCATCTGGCGTGCCAAGACCGGGAGTAAAAATAACATCAATGCAGCTAGCATCTACACTCTTACCGGCGATGTGTATTATCAAATGAAATCCTATCCTAAGGCAGAGGAATTTTATAACAACGCCAAAAGCATTTATGAGAAATATTTTAGCCGGGCGCATCCTGAGTATGTGAAGATACTTTCCAAACTCGCGAAGGTTTATTACATGGAGCAGGATTACAAACACTCCAAGAAAAACATTGAAGAGGCCCTGAACGATTATGATTTATTCATCAAGCAATATTTTCCTGCACTAAGCGAACGAGAGAAAGCAAAATATTGGAACACCATGAAAGGCGACTTTGAATTTTATAACACTCTTGCCTTTGGTCAACTGGAAGATTTCCGTGACTTGGCGGGCAAAGTGTACAACTATCAGTTGCTGACGAAAGCACTGCTCTTAAGTTCATCGATCAAAATCCGTGAGAGAATCCTTAACAGCACCGACGAAAACCTGAAAGCTTCTTATAACAATTGGGTGCAGAAAAAGGAATTTCTTACCAACGCACTTTCAATGAGCAGTGACCAGCTGGCGCAAAATGGAATTGATCCGACAGCGCTTGGTGCCGAAGTAGAAAAACTTGAAAAGGAATTGAGTGAAAAGTCAGAGTTGTTTGGGCAGAGTTTTGAAAACAAAAAGATCACCTACGAGAACGTGCAAAAATCGCTGGGCAAAAACGATGTAGCGGTAGAGATGGTTCGCTATCGTTATTTCAAACACGACTTTACCGACTCTATCATATATGTGGCCATGTATGTGAAGAACGATAATGCGCGGCCCAAGGTGATTGAGCTACCTGAAGGACATAAAATGGAAACGCGTTACTTCCGTTACTATCGTAATAGCATTATTAGCAAGTTGCCGGATGTGTATTCATACAAAGTTTTTTGGGAGCCTATTCAAAAGGAAATCGGTCAGTATGCTACTATCTTCCTGTCACCTGATGGTGTTTATAATCAAATCAACTTGGAAGCCGTTCCTACACCTGATGGGAAATACGTGATCGACAACTCGAACATTGTGATTGTAAGTAATACCAAGGACTTGTATTTGCGCAAGCAACTCAAGCCCAAAGGACAAACCTCCAATACTGCCACTATGTTTGGTAATCCGCGCTTTTATCTGACGGCATCGGCAGGAAACTCAATTGCAGATTTACCAGGCACTGAAAAAGAAGTGAACGAACTGGAAGAGTTGTTGAAACAAAAAGGCTGGAAAACCTCTGAGTTTGTAGAATCGAAAGCCACCGAAGAGCAAGTGAAAGAACTGGAAAGTCCAAAGATTTTCCATATCGCTACGCATGGTTTTTATACGCCGGCTATCAGCGATGACGATGCCAAAAAAATGACCGAGAGTGAAGCCCAGCTTACAGAGAATCCATTGATGAAAACCGGACTGTTGCTGAAGGGCGCTGGCGATTTGCTCAACAAAACCAAATACAACTACAATCTGGAAAGTGGCATTCTGACCGCCTACGAAGCAATGAGTTTGAATCTCGATAAAACCGACCTTGTAGTATTAAGTGCTTGCGAAACAGGATTAGGAGAAGTTTCTAACGGAGAAGGTGTATATGGCTTGCAGCGTGCATTTTTGGTAGCGGGCGCAAAAGTTTTGATTATGAGTATGTTTAAAGTAGATGACGAGGCGACTCAAAAACTCATTCTTACTTTTTATAAAAAGTGGCTCACCACAGGTAACATGCGCCAGAGCTTTGTAGATGCTAAAAAGGAATTACGTGTAGATTATCCCGAGCCGATCTATTGGGGTGCATTTATGATGATCGGGTTGGATTGAGAATTGTAATGGAATCAATATTTGACCTATTTCAGAAGATTACTTCCCTTCATAAAGAATTGGAAGATCTCAAGCCACTAAAAAAAGAGGATGATGAAAGACTATGGAAGAAGTTTCGACTAGAATGGAATTTCAACTCCAATCATATTGAAGGCAATACTTTAACCTATGGCCAGACGGAATTGCTTTTATTTTTTGAAAAGACCACAGGTGATCATGATGCAAGAGAGATCGATGAAATGAGGGGACACGATGTGGCGTTGAAAATGATAGTTGAATATGCAAAGGACAAATCAAGGGAAATTACTGAAGCAGATATACGGGAACTGAATAAGATTATTCTGGTGCGCCCATTTTGGTCGAATGCTCAAACTTTGGACGGACAACCAACAAAAAAGTTGATTCAGCCCGGAGAATACAAGAGAGAGCCAAATTCTGTTTTACTGCAAAGCGGGGAAATGTTTCATTACGCCTCACCCGAAGAGACTCCAGTTAGAATGAAAGAGTTGATGGATTGGTATCGTCAGGCGCAAGCTGAAGGTAAGTCACATCCGGTTGAGCTTGCCGCCAAACTTCATTACGATTTTGTTAGGATTCACCCTTTTGACGATAGCAATGGACGAACTTCAAGGTTGTTGATGAACTATGTTTTATTGAGACATGATTACCCACCATTGATTATTAAATCGTCAGATAAAAGGGGTTATCTGAATGCGCTAAATAAAGCCGATGTTGGGGACAAAGCAGCGTTTACGAAGTATATAGCTGACCAGATGATTTGGTCTCTCGAATTGAGCATTAAGGCTGCTAAAGGAGAAAGTATCGAAGAGCGCGATGATATTGATAAGGAAATTGAAGTTTGGAAGAAAAATAAAAAAATTGAACAAAGTGATAAATCGCCGCTAGCCGTTGCTAACATTTTTAAAGGAGGGATAATTGACTTGTTAAAGGCACATTCGGAACGGATCGAAAGAAATTTTAGTGATGTTTTTGAAAAATCTTTTATCGAAATTTTACATTCTGAATTTGGCAGCCGATCACATAGGAGTCTTATCACGACCTTAGAAATTGAAAAATTTATTAATGAGAATTATTTAAAAATATTCGATCAGGAGACGAAAAATATTTCACCAATTGATGCTTTAAATTTTTCAAATAGTTCAGATTCGTTCATTTTCTCTCATAGACTTGAAAATTATTTGCTACCTAATGGAAATAAATTGAATTTATCGTGGGCTGTGAGAATTGAGTTAAATAGGAGTAATTATTCTTTAGAAATTGATGGAGTTAGTATAACCCATGACTATAATCGATTTCTTTCACCTGTTGAAATTGAAGATATAATTGCGTTATCCATAAAAAGGCTTTTCGATCATATTAAGACGCAAGAAATAAAAAATTTGCGGCAGGGATAGTAGCGGAAAGCCCACAGCCTGCGTTGGGTTGTGTGGGGAGGCGAGGACTTGCAGCGAATAGCCCGCCCGGCCGCCCAAAGTTTTCTTAACTTGCTCTTGTAACATCTCATTTATCATCCCGTCTTGCCTTTGATACGATGAATCTCGAAGACTTTGAAACAAGGGTATTACCCGCCAAAAACAAGCTTTACCGCTTTGCTTTCCGCTTGCTGGGTAGCAGTGAAGAGGCCAAAGACGTGGTGCAGGAGACAATGATCAAAGTATGGAACGGGCGCGACCTGGCCGAAGTGCAAAACATGGAGGCTTGGTGCATGCGCATCACTAAAAACCTGTCGCTCGACAAACTGCGTAGCAAGCAACGCAAGTCTACAAGCTCGATCGAAGATGGGTTTGAGGTTCGTCACGAAGGGTTGTCGCCTCATGATAAAACGGAATTAAAAGAAAGTATGAAACGAATAGATGAATTGATGACGTTGCTGCCCGACAAACAGCGGCAGGTGATGCACCTGCGCGACATCGAAGGTCACAGCTACAATGAAATTTGTGAAATACTGGAACTGGACATGAACCAGGTGAAGGTGAATTTGTTTCGCGCGCGTAATGCCGTGCGGGAAAAACTAATTAAACTCAATGCCTATGGACTCTAAGCATATAGAACAGTTGCTGGAAAAATACTGGAACGCAGAAACCTCGCTGGAAGAAGAGCAGGAATTGCACCGGTTTTTTCAAGGCACGGATGTTCCTGAAAACCTGAAAGAGACGGCCGCGCTCTTTCGCTATTTTGAAACTGAGAAGTCGCGCGGACTTAATGAAAATTTTGATGCGGCTGTAACAAAACAAATCAGGCAGCGTCATGGTGGAAAGATCGTTTCAATGACTAACTGGTTTTCGATAGCACGTGTAGCAGCAGGAGTGGCAGTAATTGTAGCAGCAGTTTACATGATCGGGCATGAAGTGCGCAAGTCATCGCCCACAGAAATAGCTGATACGGAGAGCGACCCCAAGCTGGCCTTTGAAGAAACAAAGAAAGCGTTGCTGATGATTTCGAAAAATTTTCACAAGGCGCAACATGAAGCGAGCAAGATCAACTTGCTGAATGAAGCCGAAGAGAAGATCCAGCACAAGCCAAATGAACCGGAGAAAGAAAGAAAAGTAAACATTTAAAAGATTTTAAAACAAAATAACAAGGCTATGAAAAAGTTAATGATTGGTGCAGTGATGATGGTGTGGTCGGTAGTAGCTAATGCGCAAGGCGATGCCATTGCCAAGTTCTTCGCCAAATACCAGGATGACGAGAGCTTCACACAAGTGAAAGTGAGTCAAAAAATGTTTGGTTTGTTTACCAACATGGATGTAGACAAACCCGAAGACAAAGAGGTGCTTGACGCTATAAGCAAAATTCAGGGCTTGCGCGTGCTTGCAAAACATGAAACCCGCGATTCGCGAGCATTGTACAAAGAAGCATTGGCAGTGATTCCTGCGAACACCTACGAGGAACTGATGAGTGTGCGCGACAAAGACAAAGACATGAAGTTCTTCATCAAAGAAATCAGCTCTGGCAAAATCGGTGAGTTAGTGATGGTGATGGGTGGCAACGATGAATTTATGATGCTGAGCTTGTTTGGCGAGATTGATTTGAAGAAGATTTCAAGCATTGGCAAAAGAATGAACATTGAAGGGCTGGATAAGCTCGAAAAGATTAAGGACCACAAAGAGCGTAAAGACAAGAAGAATTGATCGGTTAGGTTGTATAAATTTCGAGCCAAGGGTTTAACTCAAGGCTCGAAATTTTGGTGGTTCATCTAAAAAAATCAAAAATGAAAACGTTATCCCTCTTATTACTTGCTGCAATTCCAGTGTTTGTTTCTGCTCAGACCAAGACAACGGAAGAACTGGATAAAAAATACGAAGGCCTTTCTTTGTATTTCTACAAAAACACATTGCGAATGCTAAACCAAACCGACGACAAAAATTTTGATGAACTGATCAGGGATATTGAAAAAATGAAGTTCATGATGATTGATAAGCCTAAAAGTAATTTTGGCGATGCGGACTATAAGAAACTGAAGAGCGGTTACCGATCTGAATCTTATGAAGAGATGATGACTAGCCGCTTCCAGGGAAGAAATTTTGATGTGTACATCAAACAAAGCGATGGTAGAGTAAAAGGCACAGTAATTATAGCCAGCGACTCAGCCAATTTATATGTGCTTGATATTATAGGCCGCGTAGCTTTGGACAAGGCTACTTCACTTTTTAGTACACTGAACCAAAGCACCGACATTGGTCAGCGGATGAAAAGCTTTGTGAGTGATGGTGACAAGCCCAGGGGCAAAAAGAAACATGGAGTAAAGATCGATTGACAAAATAAAAACACAGTTCAGTGGAAACAGTTTTATCAACCAGCAAGCTCACAAAAAATTTCGGAAGACTTTGTGCTGTCAACCGGCTGGATCTGGAAGTACAGCGCGGCCAGATCTTTGGCATGCTTGGCCCCAATGGCAGTGGCAAGACAACTACGCTCGGTATGCTGATGGGCGTAACAAATCCGACATCAGGGAGCTTTACCTGGTTTGGAGAACAGGCCACTAATCTTACAAGAAAAAAAATTGGAGCAGTGTTAGAGCATCCGATTTTCTATCCTTACCTGAGCGGCCAAAAGAACCTTGAACTTAATGCCATGATCAAAGGTGCTGATCCGGCAAACATTCCAAAAGTACTTGAGGTAGTAGAACTCACAGAACGAAAAGATCATAAATACAAAACGTATTCATTGGGTATGAAGCAACGGCTGGCCATTGCGTCGGCTTTGGTAAGCAATCCTATTATTCTCATTTTGGATGAGCCAACTAACGGCCTTGATCCGATGGGCATTGCAGAGATTCGCGAGATTATCAAACGCATTGCTGCTGATGGAAAGACAATTATTCTTGCCAGCCACCTGCTGGATGAAGTACAGAAAGTATGCACCCACTTTGCCGTTTTGCGGAAAGGAAGTTTGATGCACTGCGGTCCGGTGGATGACGTAGGCAAAGGCGAAGAGACCGTAGAGGTTGTAGCTTTCCACGATGACCTAAGTCATATTTTACATGAATTCCGCGGTTCACTTTCAGTGAAAACCGAAAACGGAAAATTTCAGGTGCGCATGCGCGAAGGATTTCACAGTATAGATCTAAACAAGTTTCTTTTTGAGAAAGGAATAGTAGCCTCGCACATTCTTACGCAGAAGAAAAGCCTGGAGAAACAGTTTTTGGAAATCCTTCAAGAGACACAAGAAGTAAAACAGTAGACACAAAGCAGCGCAGATCATGTTACACTTATTGAAAATCGATTTAAAGAAACTCACCAGCTACCGCACGTTTTGGGTAGTATGTGGCTTATACTTTTTTACGCTGGCCTTTGTTACTGCCAGCGGCATGGAAATTTTAAAATGGCTTGCAGGCAAGGGTGCTGAGTTTGGCGCCACAATTAACATCAATCGAATTCCGCTTTATCATTTCCCTGACGTTTGGCAAAATCTCGTTTTCATTAGCGGCATGTTCAAGATTGTGCTGGCAATTATGGTGGTAATCTCTGTTACAAACGAATATCAATACCGCACCATTAGACAGAACATCATCGACGGCATGAGCCGCTGGGAGTTTTTACTTTCCAAGATCCTTACCAATGGATTATTGAGTTTGATGAGTGTTGTGATGGTATTCGTAATTGCTCTGGTTACCGGAATGATCTATTCTCCGGAGATAATTCTGGCCGATGTATTTTCAGATCTGGAATTTTTTCCTGCTTACTTTCTTGAGGTTTTTGCCTTCCTTTCCTATGCGCTGATGCTTGGCATTTTGGTACAACGCTCAGGCCTCACAATAATATTGTTGTTGCTATCACATATGATTGAGACGATCATGAAAGTAAATATCCCCGGTACGGCAGCCGGCGTTAGAGATTTTTTCCCGATGCAGTCTATCACCAACCTTGTTGCTTTGCCTTTTGCACGTTATGCGCTCCAGGAGATCCAAGATTATGTTGCTATCAGTGCTGTTGCCATTGCAGCCGCATGGACTTTCCTGTTCAATTATTTTGCCTATCTCAGGCTAAAGAAAGCTGATATTTGATTGGCGGCCTGGCCAACGAAACGTCTGGCCACCGGGCTATACGCTACAATCTTTTTGCCCAACCCACTTCCATCACGGCAAAAAGGATTTCCGCTGCTATCCCTGGCCGGTGCACAGATTCAATTTAACTCAAACTCATAGTTCATAGTGCTCAACTTGCTTTCAATCCCCAGAATGGTTTTCTTCGGGCGATGATTCGAAACCCGCTGTTTAAAATCCCTTTTCGTTACGGACTTATTGGTGGCGCACTCGGGTGTGTCGTCATGGTGGCTTTGTATTCCATGGGCCGTCATCCGTTTTTGCTACCCGTGTTTGTCGACTTTCGCATCGCTATTTTCGCCGTCTTTATTTTTTTTAGCCTGAAAGAAGTCCGCGACTATTATCAAAATGGCACTTTGTTCTTTTGGCAAGGAATGATTGGCAGCTATGTTTTCATTTTTACTTCCGCCCTGATCGGCTCAGTCTTTACATGGTGTCTTGTGAAGTGGAATGCAGAATTTCTTGCTTCATATATTGAGAAGCTACAAAAGCAAATGCTTGGTTATAAGAAAGAGATTGTTGAAAGTGTAGGAGTGGAGGCCTACCAACAGCAGCTGGACAAGTTGCCGCATACCACGGCATTGGATTTGGCCGGCGATTACTTTTTGAAAAGTATGATTATCGGCCTATTTTTGACAATCATTATATCAGTGATTTTGCGCAAACAACCTAAAAACCTCTAATCATGGAAGAAACTACAACAAATCCCCCAAGTGTCCTTTCTACAGGCGTTAAATTCGGACTTATTATAGCTGCAGTTTCTATCGCCTGGTTTATCATCCAGGTCGTGATAGGTATAAACCCCTTTGTGAGAGACTGGAAGGGCTGGCTGAGCATGGCTGTTTCAATAGCGATTGTAGTTTTTGCTCATAAAAGTTTCAAAGATTCGGGAGACGGATATATGTCGTATGGACAAGGCCTTGGCATTGCTTTTATAGCCATTATGGTTTCAGTTTTGTTAGGTTCTATTTTTAGCTACATCTATATCAACTTCATTGACCAAACCGTGATGGACGAAGTATGGGAAAAGGCTTTGGAAGAAGCTCAGTCAAAAGGACAGAATGAA
>Ga0206968_10174_pt1 | contig 17728 bp, 17 predicted proteins | sample Alteio_BWOrgHeat_22_FD_153254 | JGI IMG/M metagenome (GOLD analysis project Ga0206968, IMG submission 153254) | Enriched cells from forest soil in Barre Woods Harvard Forest LTER site, Petersham, Massachusetts, United States -... | ecosystem: Environmental > Terrestrial > Soil > Temperate forest >... | reverse complement strand
TAGTGTTGTTTAAGACGCCGATCTCGGAAATCGAAGCGCTTATCGCGGATTTTCTGCAGCAAGGAGCACCGAAGGTCTTTGTAATCGACAACAGTGTGTTTACAGCAATCGCCTCGATGACTCCAAGCTCATTTACCGCGAAATTGCGCGCGTGTTGCGTCCCGGCGGACTGCTATTCGTTCGCACATTCGCGGACGGAACCTGGGGAGAGGGAACAGGTATTCAAGTGGAGGAGGATACTTGGGATTGCGCTGTGGGTCCCACGGCGGGAAAGGGACTGCTCAGATTGACGCGCGCCGAAGGAATTCCAGCACTTCTGGGCGATCTGAAGGTGACTCATCTCGAACTGACAACGCTGTCCTGCGAAAATAGATCGCAGACGATTCGCGAATGGATTATTTACGCCATGAAAAAACCGTGACGGGTTACCCAGTGTTGCCACCTCCACCATGGGCGGTTTGAAACAACTTGCGCTTGAAGCCCCTTGAGCGCCGCAATAGCGGCGTCTCGAGATACTTATAACTCCACAGCCCCAGAATAAGACATGCTGCCGCCAGCGCGATGCTCGAAGCAGTACCCCAAACTCGTAGCGGGCTCGCTCCGAGGAGCCGCCCCGCGGCTGACAATATCAGCGTATGCGACAAGTAGATTGAATAGCTGGCATCACCGATTGCGATGAGCCAAGCAAAGTAACGGAAATGGAAAAGCTCTTCGAGCGACACGGTGCCGATGAGCAAAATGACACCGATTGGTCCATAGACAAGCGTACGGAACCACGGATTTATGTCCTCGCGAGGCAAGTCGAGCGTAAAACAAAGAACTGCGACAATGATGACCGCGAGAACTACCAACAGGCTGGCGCCGCGTTTGCGCACCGGCCGCAATAGCGCATACGAAACTGCGGCGCCCATAACGAACTCGAGCGATAGCGGGCTCGACACCAATGCGAGCACCGGGTTCGTCGGTGCGTCGGTGGTCCCGATCCAACTGAGGTTGCAGATAATTAGTGCTGCCGCCCAGCCGACCAGCGCTGCGGCAATGGGCACCCGGGTCAGAAGCATCGCGGCAAGAATGGCATAAAAATAAACCTCAAACACAAGCGTCCAGCCGACGAGGAGAACAGGGGAGGTGGCGTTCGGAAGCAACAAGAAGGAGCGTAGGTAGTCCCCGGCACCGTGCATTCGTGATAGCGAATTAACGAGCGCGGGGTTTAACAAGAAAGGAATAATCAGTACCAGACTGTATATCCAATATATTGGGTAAATCCTCGCTGCGCGGTCGTATATGAAGTCGAGCGCGCCGCGCGCCCCAGTTCGTTCGACACGGCGTGCCACGCCTACAACCACAAAGCCGCTGATTACGAAAAACAAGTCCACGCCAGCGTTGCCGAATGACGAGAAGTTGCTGCTGAACAGCATGCCGAAGTAGTGTCGCCGGACCTCGCTGAGATGAAAGAACAGTACTAAAAGCACCGCAATGCCGCGTAGTGCCTGCACGCTGATCAGCTTTTTACCCAGCAATTGCTCTTCCTTGAACGAGACCGCGTTATTTCGGGGTGGGAGCATTGCGGCCGACGCTGCCGACTTGCCTGCTACTTTGTTGACGTTACACTCCGCCGCTTAGTGCGAGACGCCATGGCCGTGGATCACCTTGATCAGGGTGCGCCACAGGATACGGCAGTCTAAAAATATGGACTGCAGCTTCATATACTGCAGGTCTAGTTCGACTTTTTGCGGTATCAGCAGGTCGTCACGGCCATTGACCTGCGCCCAGCCGGTCAAGCCGGGACTAAGTTCATGAACCCCATGGCGCGTACGCATTTCAATTAGATCATATTGATTAAAGAGCGCGGGACGCGGACCCACAAAGCTCATGTCGCCGATCAAGATATTCCACAGTTGCGGCAGCTCATCCAAACTGGTTTTGCGCAGGAAATGGCCAAGAGGTGTCAGATGGATTTGGGCATCCTTGAGCAAATGCGAGGCCAGCGCGGGCGTGCCGACATGCATTGTTCGAAACTTGGGCATGCGGAATATTTGGTTGCCCCGACCGACTCGATCCGACCAGTAGAGCACGGGACGACCCGAGGTCATCACGACTAGAACGGCGATCAGCAGGATCGGCACCGCAAGTAAGATACTCGCGATCGCGGCCAGCACCAAGTCAAATGCCCGCTTCACTCTTGATGCTCCGCGAATACGGGAAACAAGCCGCCTACGCTCGCTTCAATATCCGGCGTACCTGCTCGACGACCCGAGTCAAAGCTACTTCGGACATATTGGATCCGGATGGAAGACAAACGCCTCGTTCAAATAGATCGTCGGACACCGCGTTCGGGCCGTGGGGGAAGAATCGCGCGCCGGCGAATACCGGCTGCAGATGCATGGGCTTCCAAAGCGGGCGAGCTTCAATCATTTCCGCCGCCAGCCCCTGAACCAGCTGCGTACTGGTAACCTTGGTATGTGCGCGGTCGAGCGTGCAAGTCGTCAGCCATCGGGACGAATAGCTCCATTCGGGCTCCGGCATCCACTGAATCGCCGCGGTATCCGCCAATTCCCTCCGATAGAAGTCAAACACCGCGCGCCGCGCCTTGACCCGCTCATCCAACACCTTCAGTTGTCCGCGGCCCACTCCCGCCAAGATATTGCTCATGCGGTAGTTGAAGCCGATTTCCGAATGTTGGTAATGCGGCGCCGGATCGCGCGCTTGGGTGGCGAGAAACTTCGCCTTCTGAATCAACGATTCATCCTGCGATATCAACATCCCGCCACCGGAAGTCGTGATGATCTTATTGCCATTGAATGAAAGCACGCCGAGGCGTCCGAATGTGCCGCTAGGCTTGCCCCGATAGAGCGCACCGAGAGATTCGGCCGCGTCTTCAATCACCGGCACACCGTGGCGTCCGCATACCTCGAGCAGCGGATCCATGTCCGCACTCTGACCATACAGATTCACAATGATGACCGCCTTCGGGCTCCAGCCCTCACCGCTCGCCCACGCGAATGCGGCTTCCAGCGCTCTCTTCGACATGTTCCAACTCTCAGCGTCCGAATCGATGAACACGGGTTGCGCGCCCTGATATACGATCGGGTTGGCGCTTGCGGCAAATGTGAGAGTTGAGCAAAAGACAAAATCTCCTGCGCCAACGCCGAGCAGCCGCAACGCGAGATGAATCGCGGCGGTTCCGGAGCTTAAAGCCGCAGCATGGTCGACGCCCAGGAGCTTTGCCATGTCGCGCTCAAAGGCATCCACATTCGGGCCCAGGGGCGCAATCCAATTTGTCCGGAACGCCTCCTCGATGAAATCCATTTCCGTAGCGCCCATGTGCGGCGTGGAAAGCAAAATTTGCTCGTCGATTTCCCGACGGTCCAGGACTTCGACCACCCTGCGATGTTCGTTCAAGACCGGCAGATGATTGATCGAGTGCCTGTTCATCATCGCCAGGGCATCGCGCCGGGTGAACGGAGCGAAGATCACAAATGAATCGATCTTGGGAAGCAGCGCCAAAGGATCATCGAGCCCCGCGCCCGCGAGAATCAGGCGGCGCAAGTCGCCGTCGGTAACCGTCCGCTCGAACGCTCCGTTCTCCCCGATGAGCAGGAGCACTCCCAATCCAACGCTGTTCATGCGCGACATCGCACCTCGCAGGCTGACGTCTCGATTCAACAGCATGTCGACCGGTACAATCACCTCAGCTCCGGCCGGTTGCTAACGTTTACTGGCATGGTCCTGACTGACATCAGACCACTGGATCGGAGTATCGCCTGGCAGCTTCGTGGTGAACAACATTCCGATCACCAAGTCAGCGAGTTCCACTGCGATTCCGCTTTCGGCACGCTTGAATACCAGGTCTTCCCACGAAATCGGCGCTCCCTTTTCCACGTCTCTGGCGGTAACAAGTCGACGCTGCACCAACGCCCTCGTTGCCGATTCGCCGCTGGTCAACCGCTTAATTCCATCGCCGAGCGCAGACTCGACCTTCCTTATCAGACGTACAAGATCAGCAAACTCCGCAGGATCCAGCGACGCGGCATGGTCGGGACCCTTCATTCGCTTGTCGAGGGTCAGGTGCTTCTCGATGACGGTCGCGCCCAACGCCACGGCCGCCAATGATACCTCGGAGCCCAGCGTGTGGTCCGAATACCCGACCGGCACCTTTAGGGCGTCGCGCATGCTCGTCATGGCTAGAAGGTTCGCGTCCCTGGGATCACACGGATAGCTGGACGTGCAATGCAGCACCGTCACCGCCTGCTGCGAATCGCCTCTGAGAATTGCCAGTGCTCGTTCCACCTCACCGAGCGAGGACATCCCGGTGGAAAGTATCATCGGCTTGGCTTTGGCAGAAATCCGGCGAAGAAAAGGCAAATTCGTAACTTCTCCGGACCCGATCTTAACCGCTGGCATACCAAGTTCATCGACCAGGAAATCCAGGCTCTCCTCGTCATCCGGTGTCGAAAGAAACTCTATGCCTATGCTGCCGGCGTACTGCTGCAAGCTGCGGAAATCCGCGGGCGCCAACTCCAGTTTCTTGAGCATCTCGAATTGCGAACCGCCCTCGCCAAGGTTCTTGAGTTGATAGCTTGCCATGGCCGCGCGTCGCGTCACGACATTCTCTGGCCTAAAGGTTTGGAATTTTACGGCGTCGGCACCTGCCAATTTGGCGGCATCGGTCAATTCCCGGGCGAGCGCAACATCGCCATTGTGGTTCACGCCCGCTTCGGCGATCACCACCACGCCGCTTCTCTCGCCCGTACGGGAGGCGCTATTTTCAATTAGCCGGCCGGCAATCACGGATTTTTGCATCTGTTCTCAATAGGTGATCAATTTGTTCAACACTTTGCGATCATTCGGCAACGATTTCAGTAGATCGACAATTCTCTCGCCCGAATCCCCGCGGCCATAGCGATTCTCAGTTGGGTAGCGTCCATGTTTCAGGGCGCTTCGAATTGCGCGCCCGATTTCCAGTGTATCGTAGCCGCAGTCCTGCGTATTGTTATTGCGCTCGCGCCCTTGCTGCCGCGAACCGATGTTGATGACCGGTACTCCGACGGACGCGGATTCAATGATTCCGGCCGATGAATTTCCGATCAACAGTTCTGCATAGTTCAACGCCCCGATGAATTCGTCTCTGCGCAAATGACTCACCGTCCGAATGAAGCCTTGGTTCGATGTAGCACAGCGCGCAACTTCATTTGCGATGGCGGCGGATCCGGCATCCGAATTTGGCGCAAGCCAAATGGTCAGGATGTCATTCGACAGCAACTCGGCGCGCAGCGCAGCGATCAGATTGTTTGCCTGTTCTCCGGCGTTCTTGATCTCTTGAATCACCGGATGAAACAGCACAATTGCAAATCGATCGGTCGCGGCAATGCCAAGAGCCTCGGCGACCGCTGCTCGCGGAATCTCGCGCAATTTAGCGATGTCGTCCAGGCTTGGCGCGCCCGTCACCCACACGCACTCCGGCCTCTCCCCAAGCCTGATCACTCGCTGCTTGGCTTCCTCGGTCGCGACAAAGTGCCAGTGGCTCAGCTTGGTTATGGCATGCCGGATGGACTCATCTATCGTGCCCGAGCGCTCGCCGCCGTGCAGATGAACGACCGGCGTTCCCATGTGCAAAGCCGTTGCTGCCGCCGCAAGCATTTCTCCGCGGTCGCCGATGACTGTCAGAAGATCCGGGCGCTCGCGCTCAATCACCTCGCTCATGCCTATGATGACCTGCCCCACGGACCGAGACATGGCAAGCACTGTACACTGATCGACGTCCGTGGGGATTCTCGCCGCGATGGGCAAGCCGCTTTCTTCTATCTCGCGCACCGTGCTGCCGAACCGCTCGCTCAAGTGCGTGCCGGTAACCACAATCCCGAGCTGCAATGAGTCGCAGGCATTCACGAGTTGTAAGGTAGACTCCATTAGGCCAAATTCCGCGCGCGAACCGGTCACATGCAATATCTTGCGTTTTGGAGTCATACCCCGGACTGCCGTTCCACTCTCGATTGGAGCCACTCCGCCAATTCAAAATCCTCCGCAGTATCTATGTCGATCGACCTGATTCGCGGCATCAAGAACGGACGCATTTTCACGCTCCAAAATCCTCGTATTGCGGCATGTGCGAGCGCCTCCCGGCTCCAAACGTAGATCGAGCCGTTGATACCATACACCACAGGCGCTGCCTGGCGCGCAACCACCTCCGATGGCTTACATAGCGTCAGCAAACCTCCCTGCTGCATTTCAACCAAGGTGTAATAGGGATTGTGAGATGGCTCGCAAACACTTACCGTCAGCTCGCCCAACGGGTCAAAGGCGATCGCAGCCGAAATATCATCGACTTTTCGAAGAGGAGAGGTCGGCTGGAGATCGACTATGCGTGCGGCTTGCACGCCTAGGGACTCTAAATGGCTGACTAAGTGTTCGATCGCGGGGATTTTTGGCGCGGAATCGCTGGCCAGGTGGGCTGGTCTCACATAGGGAACATTGGCTCCGCACTCAATCGCGATCTTGGCGATTTCCGCATCGTCAGTCGAGACATACACGCCGAGAATACCCGGGCAGGAGAGTGCCTGTTCAATGGTCCAGGCGATTAGCGGCCGCCCGCAAAACGGCAATACGTTTTTGCGGGGAAGGGCCTTGCTGCCGCCCCTGGCACAGATCGTGGCAATGATTTTTTCCACAAATACACTCTCTCTGAATGCGTTTAAAACCGCTTAACCGTTCACACCTTGCGATGAAAAATTGGGCGATCGGGATGGGCGCTCCACTCCAGCGGATACGCGAGCTTAACCTCATCCCTGCCCGCGGCATTGAACACGGTCGAACCGGTCCGATACACAAGCCGTGTGGGCGAAAAACCCGCTTTAAAAAACAGCAGCGGGTTCTCCGCGGATCGATCGGTCCCTCCGCCAAGGTACAGGCATTTTCTGCCCCGCTGCCGCGCCGATCTTGCGGCTTGATCAAGCAGAAAGCTGCTAGCGCCCACTGTGCGGCCATCCGCGCTGTTCGCGGCTAGATGATATTCGGCGGTCCCGCCGGATTCCAGAAATATCGCCGCAGCCAGCCACGCTGCGCCAATGCCAACATCGTTGTTTCGAACGCAAACACCAAGCCTTGCCATACCCGTCGCCGCCAAGGCGCAAAAATACTCGAGTGAGAATAAATAAAAACCATCGACGCCCATTGCCTTCATTGCAGCCCAGTGGAAATCCACGAAGCGCTGCTCATTGCCGGCAAGATCGGCCTCTATGTAGCAAATCGACTGCCGGTCGGCCTTGCGCAGGATTGAGCGGACTCTGGGAACATAGTTCGCCGCGAAGTCCGCGGGCTCGAGATCCACTACCACGACCTCGCGATTGTCGCTGATCTGACCACCATAGAATCGGTCATTCCCCAGCAAAGGGTGGAATCGCAAGTATTCGACAACGACCCGCTGCTCAAGCATAAACTTTGCATAAGCATCCCAACAGCGCTTCAGAAAATCCGCATCCGAGGATGTTGAGAGCGGGCCTCCGTAGCCGTACGGCGAACTCGCATCGCGCCAGGGCGTTCCTGGAATATCGGTGACGTGAATGCCATGCATCCAGGTTCCCGATTCCGATTCCACCACGATAAACCAAGGTTGCAAGCCCGAATCCCGCGCCGCATCGGCGCTTACATACTGAGCGCAAAGGGTGGCGGGCGGCGCGGCCAATGGCAGCTCGCGCATCAGAGATTGATACTGCGAAGCAGAAACGCTTCTAATTCGCAAGCTGAACACGCTTGGTCAACTCGAAGATCGAGTGAGTCTGATCATTGAGTCGCATTTCCAGTCGCAGAGGCGCAATTACCGCAGAGTCCTGCGAACATTCTGATCTCCCTCGGTAGCGCGAGCGGGGCCCGACTGCGCCACGGCCAACCGATAAACCTCTGCAACCTCGGCCGCATTACGGTCGGGATCGCAAACGCGGCTCGCGAGTGATCGCGCGGCCTCGCCCAACCGCCGACGCAGCGATGGATTCTCAACCAATTTCACCACAGCGGCTGCCAGTGCAGGGCTGTCGCGGGCCGGGATGGCAATACCGGTCACCCCATCCACCAACGTATCGGGCAACGGCTTGTCGATCGCGACAATACTTGGCTTGCCAAAGAGCGCGGCCTCAAAAATTGGACGCCCCGGCGCATCGTAGTGCGACGGAAAGCACAGAATGTCCAGGGCCTCGTATACGGCGGTAAGGTCACTGATGTGGCCGGTCATCAAAATCCGGTCGGACATTCCGGATTCGACTATTCTGCGCGTAATCAGCGCCTCGGCATCCTCCGCCAACTTGAGCCAGCCGAGCACAGTGGCGCGAACTCCGCGAATTCTTCGCAACCCAGCACCCACGATAAAGAAACGCACGTCCTGACGGCTGCGACAGATTGCAATTGCGGCCTCCACAAACTCGAAAACGCCCTTAACGCGGATGATCGAGCCGACGATACCTACATTGACGGAGCTCTCGCCGCCGCCAACTCGAAATGGCCCGGCGGCCGGCGTTGGACCCTTTCGCATGCGGCTGACGTTCAGCGAATTGTGGATGACCTTGCTTTGAATGCCGTCCGGCAGACTGCTACGGACGGTTTCGTCAATGCAAATCACCTCAGCAGCATGACGGCGGATCAGATACCAAAGCAGTTTGCTTCGAAGTCCGCGGCCCTGCTCACCCATATTCGCTCGGACATGCACTACGAGCGGCACGTCATTCATGAAACGCCTCAATAGTACGGCGGGAATAATTCCCGTGATCTCGTTCAAATGGATTACATCAGCATTTCCGGCTCTCTTGGAAAAACGCCAGACGCTGAATGCGGTAATGGGCAGCAGTACCGCCTCCCGAATCGCAATCAACCATCGCGCACCGCGATAGCGGCCATGGCGCGTGTGATCAAACTGCGCCAACCAGGGCACCTCGACAATATCCTCAATCGCTACGCTTAGAAACGCCGTTGCGGTGCCGCGTGGAGTCAACAATACCGGATCGATCAGCCCGTTCAGTGTCCTGATCACCTCGCTCATGCTGACTGCGGCGCCGCTCATGTGCCCGGTCGTGTTGATGTAAATCACTCTATACATGAACGGCGACAGGATCGCGTTGCCTCAAGAAGAAAATCGCGACCAGTATGTAACTGGCCATGCCGCCCACGACGTTGATCAGATAGGCCAACGAAGCCAAGCCATTGCCCAATGCCCAAGGAAGGATCGTGAAACTGAAGAAAGTGGCTAACGTCGCCGACAATTGCGGATTTCCGGATCGAATGGCAGTTCGAATCCAGCGTACGATGACGCCGATGATTGCGCCAAACAGCGCCGATGCCAGGACGAAAAAATATTTGCCGCCGATAATTACGCACTCGGCAAACAAGGTTGGTTGGTTTGTTACACCGGCCGCGACCCTCTCGGCCGGAAAGCCCCCCCAAATCGTCATCGAGGGACCAAAATAGTAACTCGCCCAATCTGCGTAGTTCTGCGACGCTCTGGCACCCGTTAGCAGCTCAAGAACCCTATCGCCAAAAATCGGCAGAAACGTCTTCAGGTATCCAGGCCCCATATGCCCCTGCGAGATTTTTCCCCATGTATACCAGGCCAAGTCCCCCTGCAGCGCAGTGAGCCGAAGTGTCAGCGCTTCAATCGCCGAGGCCGCATCCGGTCTTTGATCAAAATAGATCGCAAAGCTGATGGTCATGCCCAACATTACGAGACCAAACAACAGCAGCGTACGAATTCGCGCAATCCAAGCGGTCACGATGATTGACGGCAGCAGCATGAAGAAGATTGTTGTCTTGAAACCCCAACTAGCGCCGACAATTACAAGACAAATTGCAGCGACCCCGAACATCAGGCGCCTGATGAAATTCCATCCCGCGCTGAATAGGGCGTACACCAGCGCCGCAAACATCGTGGGCATGACCCATTTCGTCGCGATTGCCATGATTGCACCGAAAGGCCCCAAGGAAACGCGAAATTCCGCCTTGTCCACGTTGAGAAGCAATACGTCGATGCCGCCGTAAACAAACACCATTAAAAAGGCGAGAACGGCAAACATCGCCGCGCAGAAAACCGAGTAACTGTCGAGATTGCGCGCGAGCTCGGCCACCTTGGGTATGCGCGTGGCGGCAGCCGAGGCGCCGCTGCGCACTACGCAATAGAAGGCCGCAGCAAACACCAACAAATGCGCAACATATGCGAGCGAGGCCCCATTGGGTGCGCCCGGCTCGTCAACGAAAAAGCTGACCTCACCCGACTCCATGGCGATTACGCCAAAGAGGGGCAAAATCATCACAAATGCCAGAGCAAGGTACAGCATTTCGGTCAGTTCGCGGGACGAAACAGCCGCCGGTTAAGCCAGTGCATGACGTCAACGAGTCTTTGATCCGACGCGAACTCCAGATGCGATCTGGGCTTCTCGGCCATGATTGCCGCAAACTCGAGATCCGAAAACCCGAGCTTTTTTAGTACATACGCTTTGTCGGTCTCAAGCTCCGCCGAGTCGTACGCGGGCTTCTCCAACTCTGCGAGCGCCTCACTGCGGCTCTTTTCGCCATTGTGGATCAAGTCCGAGAAATGCGCTCTGCGTTTATCAACCCCAAATTTTTCCGGCAGCACGTAGGCCTGGTAGAATTTCGTAAAAACGGATTCGTAATGCTTCCCTCCGTAGTATCGCCAGCCAAATTCCTTCGCGAGCGTCTCCATCGCCTTGCTTCGCACATAGTTCATGTTATTGAGCGGTTCCACATATTTTTGCCCCAAGCCGAGCTTGCGTGATGCTTGGAAGCGAAACGTCGTGAGCGTCGGAAAGGTGCGAAGCGGCAGCTCTCCATATTTTCGATGGATCGCCTTTAGATTGACCAGATCCTGTTTGCGCCAGTACCAGCGGTGCGGCATGGTGTGTTCGGTTCGGAAATTTGTCCCGCTGAGCACATGCCGAATATTGTTTTGGCGCGCCAGGCGATACATGCTCGCGAATATCGCGTGATCGCTGATCATTTCGATGTCGATAACCGAAGCTTTCAGAAACGCCCGCTGCAAATCCCGGAATTCCTCCCAGTCGATCACTTCCGTATGCAGGTCAAATCCCAGCTTCTCCACGATGCTTTTGATGTTCGAGACCGCAATTTCAGAATTCCAGCCGTTGTCAAAATGCACGACGAGGGGGGTGAGACGCATCTGTCCGGCCAGATAGGCGACATATGAACTGTCAATCCCACCGCTTACACCAAGAATGCAATTGTAGCGCCGCCCGCTTCCGGCATTGCGGACTTCATCGGCCAGCAAAGCAAGCCGGTTCGACGCATCGACTGCGCTAAATTCGTATTTTGGAGCGAGAGCGGCGGCGCGCCGACAATGGTTGCATACACCGGACTCGTCAAAGGTGATATCCGGATCGGAACTGTCCATCACGCATTTGACGCATATTTTGTAGCCCGGGGATCTATTCACCGAAAGCAACCCGGAGTTCATCGTACGACGGATAGGAAATGAGCACTGCGCGATGCGGTCCATGAAATACAAACAGCGACCCGGCCGCCGCCGCGGCTGCTCCACCGATCTTGATGGCGTCCGCGAGGTTTTGCAGACTGCCGGCGCCGCCGACAGCAACAACGGGCACTGAAACGCCGGCAGCGACGAGCCTGATCAACTCGGTGTCGTAGCCTTCCTGCGTGCCATCTCGATCGATGGCGTTCAGCAGTATCTCACCGACACCCAGCCCGGCGAGAGTCCTGGCGAATGAGAGCGGGTCACGTCCAGTTTTAACGCGCCCTCGATCGCCCATGACTTCATATCCTCCGAACAGCTTGCGGCGTACGTCGATTGAGGCCACCACGGATTGCGAGCCAATCTCACGGGCTGCCTCGGCAATCAATCCCGGATTGCTGATGGCGGCGTTGTTCAAGACAACCTTCTCCACGCCCATGGACACGATCTTCTTGATATCCTCCAATGTGCGAATCCCGCCGCCATACGCAAGGGGCATGAAACATTCGCTCGCGACTTCTTCGATCACCTTGAAGGATGGCCCGCGACCCTCGCTCGAGGCGGTAATATCGAGCAACGTCAATTCGTCGACCTCCTTCTCGTTGAATATCTTTATTGCGTTGATTGGATCTCCAACATATTTCGGATCGCGGAACTTAACCGTTTTGACGAGGCCCTGGCCTTTCAGGAGCAGGCATGGAATTGCGCGGGAACGCAGCACGTTACGCACCCTCCGCAAAATTTCGCAGCAACGACATGCCGAACCGATGACTTTTCTCCGGATGGAACTGCACCCCCATGATATTCGCGCGCTCAAAACCAGCGTCGAAAGTGCCGGCAAAGTCGGAGGTCAGCAGTACGTCCGCTCGACTTCGGCAGCACACGTAATAGGAATGAACGAAGTAGAAACGCTGTTCACCAACGCAATTTCGCAGCAGCGCTGAGGGCTTTTCCGACCTCACGACATTCCAGCCCATGTGCGGCACCTTGAGTGCCGAATTTTCAAGCGGCCGGAAGCGGCGCGTGTCGGCGTCTATCCAGGCAAGCCCGGACAGCGCTCCCTCCTCGCTGCCCGCCGTCATCAGTTGCATGCCTAAACAGATACCTAGCACCGGGATTCCCCGCTGCCTCACTTGCTCGTTCAGAACATCCATGAGACCGAGATCTGCCAACCTCTTCATACCTGTATCGAATGCACCGACCCCGGGAAGAATCAATTTCTGAGCGCTCCTGATTCTCGCCGGGTCCGAAGTGATTTCCGACTTGGCGCCGATCTTCTTCAACATGTTATTGATGGAAGCCAGATTGCCCATTCCATAATTGACGATCGCAATCACCTCACTACCCACCTTCACGAGCCACGTGTCCGCAAGATTTCAAGAAATCCAGATAATTCTCCTGCCAGTTGGCCTTCCAAATGGTCTCCGATCCCTCGGCAGAAACTCGTCCAGCACGGCCTTCCACCAACATCTTCACCAAGTCTTCGGCAGCTAGAAAGCTTTGAAACGGATGATTTGGAAAGATAAACCTCGACTTCGGCGTGTCCCACAAAAACACCCTGTTTGCGATGCCGACCGCCTCAAATAGCCCGGTCGACAATTCGCTGGCCACCGCATACGCACCAGCAAGCGCCTGATAAATATCTGCACTTAGATCGAACGCCAGTCCAACCACATCGTGCGTGCACAGCGCCTGGAGCCGGGCTCTTTCTAGCGGATGAGGTCTGAACACCGTTCTCAAGCCGTGCGGAGCAGCGATCGCTGCAACATTCTGCGCCATTGATAGGTAGCGTTCGGTATCGATACCGTCTCCGAGCAGGAGTATGTCGTTTCTCTCCTCAATTCGTGAGAATTGCGCAAGCTGCCAATCACGATGGGGATTCCCGAGTGCAATCTTTGTCACTGGCACGTTAATCTGATCATTCCACCAAGTACCGTAGCCGAGGAAGTATTCCGGCAAAACCTTCCGATAGTCCGCGTTGGCCGCAAGAGCCGGCGCGATTTTGTACCCATCATGTCAGCGGGATACGGCCCCGTGCTGGTATTCGGAAGTTACAATTCCCATGCTCTTCGCCACCGCCAAAAGTGCTGTCGACGGACCATAGCACGCTGCTTCTATGACTATGATCTTGGGACGGATTTTAGACAGTAACCTCTGGTAGGCCCCATATTGCTGCGGGAGCGCCGCCGCCTTGCGCGCGAGGAATACGCCAAGACCGCGTTCACGCTCCACGCCTATGTTCCAATTTAGATACCGCTGTGCACGCTCGGCGGCAAAACGCACCAGGCGAGTCGCCGCACGAATATGCCGATCACGCACCAAGACTCTTGCAAGAAGCTGGTTTCGGACCTGGAAGGGGGCATGCAGAAGCACTCGCGGCGCCGCTCTCGGGAACCGCCATTTCCAGTCATGCAGGTCCTCCATGACGATTGTTTGATCAGGTAAGCACGACGCGAAATGATCGCAAAGTCGATTTAGCCACTTGCCTTCAATTGGGATATTGCCGAGGCCGGTAGCGACCAGAAAGACATCGGCTCTGCCATGCTCTCGCGATAGCAGTCCGGTGTTGTGCAGAGTCGACGCCCCCAGCGCGCGCAGCATTGCAAATACAGATGCTCCCGATGGCGCCGCCCGCTGCACAGAGGCGGCGTAGTACAGATCGGAGATGATCATCCTGAGAAACATCATCCGGACGAGGGGCCACAGTAACGTACCGGTCTGTGCGCATTTGAAATCCAGAATGGCCGGGTCGTCTTCGACGACCAGGAGCTCATGAAGCATTGGCCCGGCCGTGACGTTCAAGCTGGTTTAGTGGCAAACAGCGCGCTCAACCAGGGCATCGGCCGCGACTTGTTGGCCAGAACCCAGGTTCCAGCGAATAGCATTGCTTGGGCTAACATGAAAGCTTGCGCTGCCCCGGCGACACCGTTGTGCTTGAGCAACCAGTAGCAGAGTGGCACGTTCAGCAATCCGCACGTCAGGGTGATCGCCGCGAGGCTTGCAGTTCTGCCGCGCAGGAATACATAGGGAGCGACCATGTAGTACATGCCGCCAAATGCAAATCCCAGGCACATATAGACGACCAGGGAACCTGCCGCATGATATTTCTCGCCGACAATGAAGTTGAGAGCGGCCGGGGCCAGCAGGCCCATTAACAACGCGACGAGACTGACCGCAACAAAATAGACATAGGTAAACCTGACTATGTGCCTCTCTCGCGCAACGGAAGAACTATCGAGCGACTCGAGCAGCCATGGCACATAGGCACGATTGAAGGATTCCGTAGCGAGCGCGAACACAGAACCGATCTGAACCGACACCATATAAACGCCCGTACTTGCAAGATTAAGAACATTGCTTACGAGAAAACGATCGATCATTGCGATCAGCATGCCGCCGATCACATGCGGCACCAGAGGCGCACCGAAAAGCAACGCGTCGCGTGCGTACGCTGAACTGGCAGGAAAACGAGCCCAGCCTACTCGCAACATCAAAATCAACGCAAGCGCAGCGGCTACGGTAGTGGCGACGCCAATTCCAGCGGCGCGCCCCTGCCAGGACAACCCAAACGCCAGCACCAGCAGAAGCGACAGTCCTGCATCGAGAATGGACTGGCCGACTTTGAACGCACCGTACTTCCAAGGGCTTTTCGCGTATTGCCAGATGACTAGTTGCAGTTGGATTACGAATTGGCCGCCGGAAACCACGACGGCAGCCAGCAGCCACGTTCCCGGCAGCGAAGTGAACCGCTCGAGCAAGGGCAGAAGGGCCAGCACCATGATGATAACCACTGAAGTGCTGGCGCCCAGTATCGCGAGGCACGTAGCGACGTAGCGTGGGAAATCGAGCTTGTCGCGCGCTAAATATCGAATTCCGACCGCGCCGTGCACATTTAATCCCGTCAGCGCCCCAAGTACGGTCACCACAACCGAAAACATGGCAACCCGGCCGTAATCCGCCGGAACTAGAACCCGGGTGAGCACCGGAAGCATCAGAAACGGAATACCCGCGCCAAGGGCATTGGTGAACGTGTAGATCAGGGTCGAGGAGACCAAATTCCGGCGTTCGGTCATTTAGACGAAAAAACGGGAAACGGCGTCGATCACTTCGTCGATATCCGCATTGCTCAAATGTTCGCCGATTGGCAGGCTCAGCAAACTGCCTGCGGCCTCATTTGCGAACATTGCTTCGCTTGCCTGCGCAAGATACTCGTAAGCGGCCAGTCTGGGCAACGCAATGGGGTAATGCACGCCGCACTCGATTCCGCGCGCAGCCAAGTACTCCTTGAGCGCATCCCTCCTGGACGTACGCACCACGAAGAGGTGGTAGACCTGATAGGCCCAGGGCATTCTCACCGGCAAAATCAAATCCGGGATGCCGCGCAGTCCCTCGGTGTAGCGCTCCGCGATTTCCACTCGACGGGCGGTCCACTTGCACAGAAACGGGAGTTTTGCGCTCAATACCGCCGCCTGCAGGCCGTCCAGTCGCGAATTTCGTCCCTCGAATTCGTGGTCGTACTTTCCGATGCGTCCGTGATTGGCTATCTTCCGCGCTCGCGCGGCAAGATCGGCATCCATGGTAGCAATGGCGCCTGCATCGCCAAACGCTCCAAGATTTTTGCCGGGGTAGAAGCTAAAGGTCGCCACGCGGCCGATTGTTCCCACTTGCCTGCCCTTGTACCTCGCGCCATGCGCTTGCGCACAGTCTTCGATGATCTGCAATCCGTGGCGTGAGGCAACATCATCGAGTGCGTCCATATCGCAAGGATGGCCATATAAGTGGACCGCCATCACCGCTGAGGTTCGCGGCGATAGTTTTCTCAGGACCGCATCAGCGGTGATGGTGTAGCAGCCCGGATCTACATCGGCGAACACCACACGGTACCCACTGCGCGTCACAGCTTCGGAACTGGCAATGAAGGTGTTCGCCGGAACAATAATTTCCGAGCCCGCAGGGAGCTTCAGCGCTTCGATCGCTATCTCAATCGCGTCAGTTCCGTTGCCTACTCCAATGCAATGACTGCCGCCGAGAAATGCCGAGAATTCACCCTCGAATACTTTCGCGTATCGACCGCTTATGAAGGCGGCGTCGCGAATTACCGCCGCAATCGCAGCGTCGATCTGTGGCTTTATCGATTGGTACTGAGAATACAGATCGGCAAACTTGATCACCGAATTCCCCGAATTTTCCTAGCGGGATTGCCGGCATATACGCCCGGCTCCAAAATGCTGCGAGTTACCACGCTTCCTGCCCCAATCACCACATCGTCGCATATGGACACCGGTAGAATCGTTGCGTTGGTGCCCACCGATACCCTGTTGCCGACAGATGTCGCCTTCCACCGGCTCCTATCACCGCGAGCCGGCCCTCCGGCGCTAAACGGGTCGTTGATAAACATCGCACCATGTGAAATAAAGCAGTCAAAGCCGATCGTCACCAATTCACATATGAATGCGTGCGATTGCACCCGGGTCCGCGCCCCTATCCGAACATCCTTCTGAATCTCGACAAATGGACCCACGAATACATCATCCGCCAGCGCGCAGCCATACAGATTTACCGGTTCGACAATGGTGACTCGCTCGCCAAATTCGACGTCTCTGATCGCACAGGCGCGTATGGTAGGACTGTTCATTACCCTACGCCGAGCCGCGACCAGCGCGGCTTGAATCGAAGTTGCACTTCTTTGCCGGTCTCGATGGATTCATAAATCGCGCTGATCAATTCCAGACTCCGCCGGCCGGTAAGACCATCGACCAGCTGACGCCTGTTATGGAGGATGCAGTCGACCACGTGCGTATAGTAGGCCTGGTGACCGAAACCGTAGACGTTCGGCGGGTTCACCGAAAACTTTTGCATGACTTCATCGTCGCCAGGCCTTCTATCCACGAAGCGCCATACCTTCATTTCGTTCACTGCGAATCCGCCCACCTCGACGGAACCACCCTCGCCCAAGATCGAAATCGAACCCTCAAGATCAACCGGACGAGCGGCGGTTGTCGCTTCAATCACCCCTAGAGCCCCATTTCTAAATCTCAATACCGCGACAGCCGTGTCCTCGGCTTCTATATTGACCAGCGCCGTCGAGCCCTTGGCGAAGACTGAGTCGACGTCTCCCATCATCCATTCCAGCAAGTCGATATGGTGACTCGCTTGGTTGGTGAGCACGCCGCCATCCAGCGCCCACGTGCCTCGCCATTTGTCCTGATCATAATAATCTTGTTTCCGGCACCACCGGACACGAAT
>Ga0206968_10095_pt3 | contig 18148 bp, 20 predicted proteins | sample Alteio_BWOrgHeat_22_FD_153254 | JGI IMG/M metagenome (GOLD analysis project Ga0206968, IMG submission 153254) | Enriched cells from forest soil in Barre Woods Harvard Forest LTER site, Petersham, Massachusetts, United States -... | ecosystem: Environmental > Terrestrial > Soil > Temperate forest >... | reverse complement strand
AGAAAACTAGCCTCTAATAATTACCGGCGTTATAAGAATTACGATCTCGGTTGATTTATTTGTCGAACCTTGACCACCTAATAAATTCACTTTAAATGGCGTTATATCTCCCGTAGAATTTTCTATAGACTTAAAGCCGGTTAAAACCAAAGTACTATTATTAGGAATAACACTTCGTTGCGTAAATCTTCTATCACTTATAGTTGGCAATTGTAAGTCCTGATTAGTCGCAGCATCGCCAGTAGTCGAGAAGCTATCTAGAGCAACCTTACGAGAAATAGATGTAGTAATTTGTAATAAAATTTCAGCATCAAATATAGTAGGTACGACATATAACGAAAATCCAGTTTTAATACTACCAGGCTCTAATGATATTTGCGATGTACCTAAGCTAGTTAGAGTGTCGGTTTTTGATTTAACATATCCTTGATCGGTGGTTATTTTAATTTCAGCAATTTGATTATTTAAAACTGTAAATCTTGGCTCAGATAAAACAGTTAAATTACCTTGTTGCTCAAGATATTGAACAATAGCCTTTGTATTTTTATAAACCCCCCTTAAAGTCTCGAAGGTAAAATTAGCACCGCCACCAGCAGCGCCATTAGCAATTGTAGCTAACGGGGAGATATTTTTTGTAAGATCAACATTCAGATTCACACTAGACTGCGCCTTTGTTTTAACAAAATCCCAGTCTATACCTTGCTTATGTTCATCATTTAGCTCAACTTCTAAAACTTGGATTTTAATTCCAACTTGTTGCATATGATAATCATTAAATTTCTTAATAAAATCAGCAATTGCATCCATATTATTGGGACGATCAATAACTGTTACCACAGAAGCATCTTTATTAATAACGTAACTCCCATCTGTTTTAGAGACTAATCTATCTAAAGTCTTAGTAAGAGTTTCCCAAACAGAGCCCCCAGCGGAATTCTTGTAAGTTACTTCACCACCTTTAATACCAGATCCGACTATAGCTCCAAATCCTGTGGTAGAATCAGGAGTAGCTCCCCCCATCATATAGTCCACTTCTCCAGGTAATATACCTAATTGGAAAATTTTAGTTTTCTTAGGCGTCCACGTTAAAGTATTTTCTTTAATAATAAAATGATAATTAAGATGTTTACTGATTTCTTTTATAGCATCGAATAATTGACCATTTATAACGATATCTTTAACCTCTAAATCTTCTATCCCATCTTGGTATGTTACACGCACATCACCACTTGATTTAAACATTTGCTCCATTAAAGCTTTTAAGCGCACACTATTACCATTTAAGTCCACACTGACTTCTCGTTCTGTCCATTTTGGGTAAAATTCTTCAAAAACCGGTTTACTATCAATATATGCTTCATCAGTTACCACCACGTGCGCTGGGGTCAATAAATCCTGAGTAGTTTTCACACGTTTTGCTATAGCATTTTCAGCTTCAAGATAAGTTGAAGAGGTGCAACTTGTTAAAACAATCGTAATCCAAGTTATGATTAATATTAGACTTAATCGACTCTGCATTATTCTTCCCTGTTAATCTAAATCTTCCTAACTATTTTATTGCCTTGTATCCACGGTATATTCATCAGAAAAATCTGATTCTTTTTTATCATACATCGGCATCATCGTTATCATATGATTCTTTGTGTAAAACATAGTCTTAATCGGTAAATGCGTAGTAGCTTCGGCAATGATCTCAGGTAATACCTTATTTCGAATAGTAAATTCACCAGGTATATCATAATCAGTATCGAGATTCCAATGTAGTTTGTACCCACATTTTGCTGTTAATTCCAATAAATTTGCCTTTAGACCGCCAACTTTAAATTTATAATTAATTTTTTTAAATGTGCGCTTTGTACCTTTTTCATAAAACACGCCTAAAGTAGCTTTTTCTAAAGCAATCGCTTTGGTTTTTTCACTTTCTTCAGAATCGTTTTCACCGATATATGATTCAAAAGAGGTTATCGCCCATAGCGGTTGTAAGAATAAAAAAGTTAACAATAATAAAATTATGCGCATAGCGGTTACTTTAGCATCTTAGAGTCAATAATAATTATTAATCACACCTATGTATTAAATTATAGATGTAATAAATGTCTTTGCAACAATATTATTTTTTTAACTAAAGGCTTAAGATATTGAGTAAATTCAAGTTTAAGAGTATTTTCTAAGTTTTTAGCAATAACGAAGTTAAGTTCCAGAAGTTCTTTATATAATAGATCGATAATTTGATCACCTTTATTTATTTTATCAACTAACATTTCTGGATCTGGCAGTCGCCACGGTAGGGTCAAATAAAAATCATACAAAGTATATTTTGCTAAATCTTTGCCTAAGACATATCTACCAGTATGATTCGTTACAATCCAACCACTATTTTTAAGCTCTTGTAATTGTGCATATGGTTCAGTATGAGTTAACATTTTTTCTTTTTTAAATAACTGTGACTGTGATAAAGCCTCCCCTTCTTGGCTTGCTTGCCAGAGAATAGCAATCCATTTATACGCTTGAACAAAACGCCACTCATTAGCGTTGTTAGCAACAAAACGATAAAAACCTATTGAACAAGTAATTTCTGCACCATATAAAACTATTAACCAAGAAATATAGATCCAAAATAAGAAAATGGGAATCGTAGCAAAAGTGCCATAAATTAACGTATTAAAATTAATACCTGATACATATTGCGCAAAAAAGAATTTTGCTATTTCAAACAATAATGCAGCAATTAAAGCGCCAAATAAAGCGTGTCTTAATACGACCTTGCAGTTTGGTATTAATTTATATAATACCGTAAAACATCCCCAGGTTAGGAAAAAAGGAACAAAGCGAAGAAAAATATCAAAACTACTACTCTTAAAATAAGTAGTTGTAAAAGTCCATAAATAAGTGCTGATTGCAAAACTAATACCCATAAGGATGGGGGCCGAGATTAATATGCCAAAATAAAGCAAAAAACTTACAATCCGTCCCCTTTCTGATTTTAACCCCCAAATTCTATTGAAAGTCATTTCTATTGTATATATTAAAGTTAAAGCTGATATGAATAAAAACATTGTTCCAAATAGTGTCAGTTCACCAGCATGATTGACAAACTCAGCAAGGTATTTTTGTAATTCTAAGCCAGTAGTTGGTACAAAATTATTAAAAATAAATTGCTCAGCTTCACTCCAAAGGTCAAAAAAAATGGGCATTTGTTTGGCAATAAAAAAAGTCACAGTAATAAGCGGTACGATTGCCAGTAAGGTTGTATAAGTTAAGGCAGAAGCGCTTTCAAGGCAGTTATCATTAAAAAATTCATAGGTTACATAACTTATAAATTTTTTAGAGATTTTTAATTTATCAATAAACTTTCTTTGCAATTTACGAAACTCAGATATCTAGTTATACTAGTTAAATTTTACTGATTTATAATATTATAGCCAGCAATATGTCAACAGATCACCATATACCATATATATTAGTCTTATACTATAGCCGTTTTGGTAATACCAAAAAAATGGCAGATATAATTGCCCGTGGCATCAATAGTATAAATAATATGACTGCAATTATACGCACTGTGCCAAGTTTATACGCAACAAACGAAGATGGTAAAACGACATCAACTGTTCCCGATACAGGCGCACCATTTGTTACTTTAGATGATTTAATTAATTGCAGGGGTTTGGCTTTAGGTAGCCCAACTCGGTTTGGCAATATGGCAGCACCTCTCAAATATTTTTTAGATCAAACTAGTGGTCTTTGGCTAAATGGTAATCTAATCAATAAACCCGCCTGTGTATTTACCTCTACAGCAAGTCTACATGGTGGTCAAGAAACTACTTTATTATCTATGATGCTACCATTAATCCATCACGGTATGATCATACTCGGTTTACCATATTCAGAGCCCGGCTTAAACAATACTACAACGGGCGGGACACCATATGGCTGCTCACACTTAGCCGATCCAAACGCTTATCAATTATCTAAAGATGAACAGGATTTATGTTTTGCTCAAGGGAAAAGATTGGCCGAGGTGGCAGTTAAGTTATTAAAACATATATAAATCAATAGATTATAACATGCATCATCAAACAAATAACTTGTATTACATGTGTTACACTAAGTTATATTAAAAATTGGAGCAGAGTATGGCTACCATATTATTCTTTGAATAATATCTCCTTTGCAAACGGAATAGTTAACTTACGCTTTTGTTTCATTGAGGCTCTATCTAACTGATTAAGCATATCAAATATACCTTCGATATCGCGTTTGCCATGAGTTATTAAATAATCGGCTAAATCATCTGTTAAAGTTATACCGCGCTCATAGGCCCTCGTTTTTAATAACTTTTTTTTATCTTGATCATCGAGCGCTTTTAAATTGTAACTAATACCTGATGCGAGTCGGGATTTTAGGTCTAATAGTTCAATTTTTAAACTATTTACTGAGCATAAACTTGCAATAATTAAAGTTTTATTTGCATCTTTAATGCGATTAAAAAAATCAAACAACGTTGTTTGTAGAGATTTACTTTCTATTAGATTAATATCATCTAAGCAAATAATATCTTGTTGTTCTAAATTATCTAAAATATCTGCAATATCTAATGCTTCTAACAGATTATTATTAATTAAATATTTAAAACTAAAATAACTTGCACGTAAATTATAATTATCTAAAAAAGCTTCTTCACAAACAGCTTGTAATAAATGCGTTTTACCAACTCCTGGCTGTCCCCAGAGATAAATATAGTTATTAGTTACTTGTGTTGAACATTCATGAATTATATATTTCAAATGAGCAATAATTTGTTGATTAGTAATAGATACTACATAATTAGCAAAAGTGTGTTTAATAATCGGTTTTATGCCAAGATCTATTAAATCTAATTGCAACACAATAGTTTGCCCATGATAGTTATTTTTTGTTTGCTTTTAATGATGTATTTACTTTAATACCCCAACGCCAAATATATACTAATGCGCTATATATGCTGGTTAATAAAATTATTATAAATAAATAATCTTTAAAATAATCTAAATTATAATTTAACATAGCTTGTATTAAAGTAATTAATAATAATGACATTAATAAACAAGTATTGATTTTGCTTATCATAGTAGGTATGAATACTACTGGTCCAAATTTATAACGATAAAACGTCGCACCACCTAATAAGACTAATTCTCGTAAAATTATTATTATTGAAAACCAAAAGGGTATATAAAATTTTATTGTTAATACCACAAATAAAGCAATTATTAGAAACTTATCAGCGAGTGGATCTAATATTGCGCCTAATTCTGTTTGACAGCCTAATTTTCTTGCCAAAAAGCCATCTACACAATCAGTAGCAGCTGCTAAAATAAAAATTCCGATAGATAGTTTGTAATATTCTATGTAGAAAAAATAAGCACAGGGCAGAACTAATAAAATTCTTAAGATCGTTAAAATATTTGGTATGATTTTGTAACTCACTAATTCCACCTAAATTGTAATGATTGACTGCTGTCTAATTGTCCAACTTTTGCAGAGGCTTGATCATCTTGAACTAGTTTACTATCTTGTTTTAATATATTTAGTAATGCTTCCCGGCCACTTTTAGTACTTATTGATAAATCTAGCCAGCCGTTGTTTAGTTGCTTAATTGTTACATTATTAATTACAGCTAAAGTATTTAAATAATTATTAATTTGCGCATATGATTCTAGAGTGTTAATATTCCCTACTCTTATATCAATTGCATCAGAATTATCTATTGATGGTAATGTAATTTTTGAATTTTTCAATAATAAATCCACACGACTAGCCGCATAACTTTGTAATGATACTCGCTGTTTAGTTTGTGTAGTTAAATCTTCAGTTATTTGCGTGGAATATTTTATTAGATAATTTTCAGGTTTTTCAAGGGCTTGTTGTATCGGGAGTAAGGCATCGATATCCTGCTTGCCAGTTAATTTGATTAAAACTTGTAATAATCCTTGTTTAAGAACATCGGTGCTATTAGCAGCTTTTTGATTATCGAGAATTACAGTAGACTCATAGATAGCAGGGCTTGCACTAATATAAGCAGATATAAAATATAAGAAAAGACAAAATGATAATCTAAATAACTTAGTCATATTAAATTCCTAATTACACGATACAATATTATACAATATTTGCTAAAATCCGATAATAAAAATATATCATACTTGAGGTCGCTGTGGATTCCAATTTAACTTACGAAGATGCTGGGGTTAGTATAAATACGGGCAATGATTTAATTTCCAGAATAAAACCACTTGCTAAAAGCACCAATAACACAAATGTTATAGATTCTATTGGGGGGTTTGCAGGTCTATTTGAATTACCACTAGGCTATAAGAAACCAGTTCTAGTCGCTGCCACAGATGGTGTTGGAACAAAATTAAAACTTGCGCAAGAGCTTAATTATCATAAAACTATCGGCATCGACTTAGTTGCCATGTGTGTTAATGATATTATTGTCACAGGCGCAAAACCTTTATTTTTTTTAGACTATTATGCAACTGGCAAATTAGATATTAATACGGCGCAAGAAGTAATTGCGAGTATTTGTGCAGCCTGTTCTCATACTGATATGAGTTTATTAGGTGGGGAGACAGCAGAGATGCCAGGGATTTATCATAATAAAGATTATGATCTTGCTGGCTTTTGTGTCGGGGTTTGTGAAAAAGAACATCTTGTAAATAAAGCTAATCTTAATCCTGGGGATGTGCTAATTGGCTTGACATCTAGCGGTCTTCATTCCAATGGTTTTAGTTTAGTTCGGAAAATCTTAGAATTAAATAACATATTATTGACGGACAAAATTTCTGAAATAAATAAAAATACCACTATCGGCGAGATATTATTAACTCCTACGGTTTTATATTACGATCCATTATATAATTTAATTAATAATAAAAAAGTTAAAGCCTGCGCCCATATAACTGGTGGTGGCCTTTTAGAAAATACTTTGCGTGTTATTCCAGATAATTTATATCCTAATTTTAGATTAGAAAATTTCTCGCTGTCACCAATTTTTAAATTTTTACAACAGCAGGGTAATATAACAGATACTGAGCTATGGCGAGTATTTAATTGTGGTATTGGTATGGTACTTATAACCAAAGCAGAATTAGCAGATTATATTATAGATTATTATAATAATTATGATTTTACTGAATTTAATAAAACTTCTGCTTTTGTAATTGGTGAGATAATTGAAAAATAATAAAAATATAATTATTTTAATTTCAGGCTTTGGTAGCAATCTTAAGGCCATAATTGACTATATTATTCACAAAAACTTACCGATCAATATTTCCTGCGTAATTAGTAATAATCCAGATGCTTATGGTCTGAAAATTGCTCAAGAAAATAAGATCAAGACCTATTTAATACAGGATGAGAATGAATTACTAACAATAATCAAACAATATGATCCTGCTTTAATTATTTTAGCCGGCTACATGAAAATTCTATCAAGTAAATTTGTGGAACAATATCCCAATAAAATTTTAAATATTCATCCTTCTTTATTACCTAAATATCCTGGTTTAAATACACATCAAAAAGTTTTAGCAAATAAAGAATCAGATCATGGCTGTACGGTACATTTTGTTACAAAAGATCTAGATGCCGGCCCCATTATCAGTCAATTAAAAACTAATATTTTAATTACTGATACCGAAAGTAGTTTGAGATTAAAAGTTCAAAAATTAGAGCATGAATTGTATCCAAAAGTAATAGAAACTCTGATCTGTTCTTGAAAATTAGATATTAAAGTTCATAATACTCACCTATGATTACTAATTCATCAGATTCGCTGGCAACTCGCAGTTCTAATTCCTGTCCTTCATTTACTAATAATATTATTCGAAAAATTTTTGTTAATAATATTTTGGTTTTAGGCTTTACTGCCCTTACGTTATTTGTTTTATTTAATTTTATTGGCCGACGAATAATTATTTTTAGTGAAGATACGATTAACTATTATATAGATGATCAAAATATAAATGCGACCGCCAAAGCAGTTTGTGAATATGTTATTAAAGAAGATCCATGTAACCCACATCTTCCAGAACAACTAAAATGGTTTGGTAATAAAATTATAAAAGTATTAGATGGGTTACCAATTATAGCTATAAAAAGCATTATTATTGGCATAAGTATATTTGGTTTTTGTTGTTCCTTGTATTCTACTATTTTGCACAATTTTGTCAGTCCAGCAACAACAAAGATTCAAAACAAATTATTAACCTGGCGTGCTAGAAATAACTTCGAGTCAGAACGACTATTAGCAAATAATTTCGTCGATAGTATAGATAGTATAAGTCCTGCAAGAAATACTATTTAATTAATTCCATCCAAATAATTCTAACCTGCTAACATGTTTTTCTTCATGAATTGGTGCTGCTAAGCTTTCAATATTTTGATTTTCATCACTATCAAGATTAACTATATATTTAGGGCTATCTATAGGGTCGACCCAAACGGCATTTTCTCCAAGGCCTTCTGGCCAATTTACTGGTACAGGAGAATCGAGATCTAATTGTTGTTTTTCAAGTTCTTGTTTAACTTCAACCTGCTTTACAGTCATTGCAAAGCTGCTAGAAGCAAAGGCCATAGATGCGGTAATTAGAATTGCGACGATAACCCAAAGGAAAACTACTTTATTTCTATTTATTTTATTATTATTCATATCAACCTCTTACAATAGTAAAAGTTCAAGTAGATGTATTAATAATTATAACTTACTTTAGTTAGACTTCAAATTATATCTTTTGATGCTAATCTCTGTCATAATATTTATTTATAATCATTATCTTTTATTTATGTCTAAACTCCCCTATGAATTTTATAACCGGCATGTAGTCACAGTTGCAAAAGAACTCTTAGGCCAAAAATTTGTATTTGGTAAACATCATGGAATTATTACCGAAACTGAGGCTTATCGCGGTTTTGATGATGCTGCATCACATGCCTATAAAGGGAAAACTAAACGATCAGAAATTATGTTTGGCCCAGCTGGCCATTTATATGTCTATATGATTTATGGCATGTATTTTTGTCTTAATATAGTCTGTGAAGATGTTGAAACAGCCGGCGCTGTTTTAATTCGAGGAATTAAATTACCAGACATATCTTTAGATGGTCCGGGCAAATTATGCCGGCACTTAGGTATTACCAAAGCTCATAATGGCATAGATATCATCGATAATAAGACTATTTATATTTCCAAGGGTTTAACAGATTATAAATATAAAGCCACAGCCCGAATTGGCATAAAAAGTGCTACAGATAAAATGTGGCGTTTTATTATGACTAATTAAGAGTAATTAAGTCATTGGTAAAGTTACACCCCTTTGCCCTTGATACTTACCACCTCTGTCAGCATAAGATATTTCACATACCTCATCTGATTCTAGGAATAACATTTGGGCAATGCCTTCGTTAGCATAGATCTTAGCTGGTAATGGCGTAGTATTAGAAAACTCTAATGTTACATGGCCTTCCCATTCTGGTTCTAAAGGCGTCACATTTACAATGATGCCACATCTAGCATAAGTTGATTTGCCCAAACAAATAGTTAAAACATTGCGAGGGATCCTAAAATATTCAACTGTTCTAGCAAGAGCAAAAGAATTTGGTGGAATGATACATACATCTGATTTAACATCAACAAAACTTGTCGCGTCAAATTGTTTTGGGTCGACTATTGCAGAGTTAATATTAGTAAATATTTTAAATTCATTAGCACAACGCACATCATAACCATAGCTAGAAGTACCATAAGAAATAATTTTTTCATTATTGTTATTCACTCGTACTTGCCCGGCTTCAAAAGGCGTTATCATTCCAAATTCCGCCATCTTTCTAATCCATTTATCAGACTTTATAGACATATTATCTCCGGAAAAATAATAAAAATATATTTTAATTTTATGCATGCTATATTATTGTATAAGAATAGCAAGAGATAAATAAATTAACCTATGGCCAACACCCAAGCAATACAAGAAAATATTGAGACTGAGTCTAGACATCCATGGCTTAAAAAGATACTCATAATTGCTGTAATCCTGTATCTAATTTTATATGTCGTTTCCGAATCTGGAATGCGCGATGTTGCTAATAAAACTAAGGATCTCTTTTTACAAACTAATGCTCAATTACTAAATCAAACTGTTAGTATTGATCACATTGTAACCAGTATGTATGGTGATGGTAATAATATTTTTGATCTAAAATTAAGCAATCCTCAAGGCTTTAATAGTCCTTATATGCTTTATATTCCCGAGATCAGAATTAATAGCGTCTACAGTGCGGATCCAAAGATACCGCATATTATTCTGCCAACAGTTATAATTAAAAAAGCCATCTTTAATTATGAAATAAATGCAGCGAAAAGTGTTAATTTCTACAAAACTTTAGATACTATTATAAATAAACTCTCACCAGGCCCAAATTTCCAAGCTTTATCTATCTTAACAAGCGCCACTAATCCAACTCCAATTAGCCCATTAAAATATAATGGCACGAAATTCTTTTTAGGCGATGTTATTTTAGAAAACCCTACTATTAATGTTTACAATAATAATGCCTTGGTTAAGCAAATTCCTATGCAAGAATTAATTATAAGATTTGCAACAATAAAACAGCCGCTACAATACGGTGATGCTCTACTTGCTGGTAGCCTGCAATTAATCGATCAAATTGATAAAATAGTTAAAAAACCTTAAAATAGTTCTAATACTTCTGGGTCTTGTGGTATATTTACCTAATCCTAAATATTTAGCGTTTTCTATATATTATGTCATCAACTAATAATCATTACTTAGTAACTAGTGCTTTACTATATGCTAATGGGCATCTACATCTTGGTCATGCTTTAGGGTATATACAGGCTGATATTTGGGTTCGTACGCAAAAAATTTTGGGAAATACCTGTTATTATATTTGTGGTGATGACGCCCATGGCACTCCGATTATGCTAAATGCTAAAAAGAATAATCAATCACCAGAGGAATTTATCAAGCAATTTTACGATGCTCATATTAAAGATTTTGCCGACTTAGGTGTTAAATTCGATTATTATGGCACGACGCACAGTCCTGAAAATCAAAAGCTTACTGAACAAATTTATACTGCTATTAAAAATAATGGTCACATAATAACTAAAAATATCAATCAGGCTTACGATCCTGTCGAAAATATATTTTTACCTGATAGATTCGTGAAAGGCGATTGTCCTAAATGCAATACTTGCGATCAATATGGTGATAGTTGTGAGCACTGCGGAGCCACTTACAATCCCACTGATTTAAAAAATGCTAAATCAGTTATCTCAGGTGCAACTCCCATAGTCAAAGAATCTGAGCATTATTTTTTTAATTTGCCACAATTCACCGAATTATTAAAAACCTGGACCATCGGGGATCATTTACAAAGTGAAATCAGTAGTAAATTACAAGAGTGGTTTACCGCTGGTTTACAGCCATGGGATATCACTCGTGATGCGCCGTATTTTGGTTTTAAAATACCTAATACCGATAATAAATATTTTTATGTCTGGTTAGATGCGCCAATTGGATATATGGCTTGTTCTAAAATATTTTTTGATCAAAATAATTTAAATTTTGATGATTATTGGAAAAATAATAATACTAAATTAATTCACTTTATTGGCAAAGATATAACTTATTTTCATGCTTTATTTTGGCCGGCTATATTAGAGGGATCTGGTTATAAAAAACCTGATCAAATTTATGTCAATGGCTTTTTAACTGTCAATGGCAAAAAAATGTCGAAATCACGTGGAACTTTTATTCTCGCCCGTACTTATTTAAATCATCTTGATAGCGAATATTTAAGGTATTATTTTGCCAGCAAATTAAGCAATCAAGTAGAAGATCTTGACTTGAATTTTAATGATTTTGTTCTAAAAGTAAACTCTGATCTTATCGGTAAATTAATAAATATTGCTAGTCGTTGCAGTGGATTTATTAATAAACAATTTAATAATACATTAGCTAAGAATCTTCAAATCAATAATTCTAATAATGCTGATGATAATTTTGGTAATATCTATCAAGATTTCTTAAATAAATCAGATACCATAATTAATCATTTTACTAATATCAATTACAGCTTAGCTATTAAAGAAATTATGGCACTTGCTGATAAAGCTAATCAATTTATCGACTATTATAAACCTTGGGCTTTAATTAAAACTGGCGATACTGATACGACTCATAAAGTCTGTAGCATGGGTATAAATTTATATCGCATATTAATTAGCTATTTATCACCAGTATTACCTAGTTTAGCTATTAAAAGTTCTAAATTTTTAAAAGCTAGTACTGACTGGTCGAATCTAAATAATCCATTATTAGATCATGAAATAAACACTTTTGAACCTTTACTACAACGTATTGATCCTCTTAAAATAGAAAATATTCTGAATGACTCAAAGTCCTAGATAAATACTCTAAATGAAATCATTGACCTTATTATTTTTAAATAGTATTTTTATTAATAATTTTGTATTAGCAAAATTCTTAGGGCTATGCCCTGTTTTTGGAGTATCTAATCAATTTAAATCAGCAATTGGCCTTAGTATAGCAACGATATTTGTTTTAGTTTTAAGCTCTATAATAAGTTATTTAATATATTATTTGGTATTAGTGCCTCTTGATATAATTTGGATAAATATAATTTTATTTATTTTTATAATAGCTGCAATAGTACAAATATCTGAAATTATAATAAAATCTAAAAGTCCTATTTTACAACGAAATCTTGGGATCTATTTACCACTTATCACTACTAATTGCGCGGTGTTAGGTGTAAGCTTAATTAATATTCGTGAAAATTATAATCTTTTTGAAACTATTATATATGCTACCGGAGCTGGTATAGGTTTTGCTTTAGTCTTGGTTGCATTTAGTGCAATACGAGAACAACTATCTTTAGCAGATATACCAAAAAATTTCTCTGGCAGTAGCATTGCAATGATCACTATGGGTTTAATAGCCATTGGTTTTATGGGTTTTAGTGGTTTTAGATTATGACTGTAGCTCTGCCAATTCGCACCAATCAATTTGATATTACGTTAAGATTTTTTTATAGTTTAATAAATGGTGAAATATGGATTAAACCGCAAGATCCTACACTTCTCAAAACAATGCGAGGTGGAGAGATAGTTGATACCACTACTTCTGATTGGCAAAAGTTTGATGTAATAGGTATCCCATATCATGGTGATTACAAAAGTCTTTTAGGAAAAGACGAAGTAATAGTTGAATTTAGCGTCGCAAGTGAAGTGTTATTTGCCGTATCCAATTTAGGAATTGGCTATATTTATAAACCTACCGACCATAAGCGGCCAACTGTTTGGAATAAATTTATTGGGCAACCGATTCCTCATACTTTAACATTACCAGAAGACCGACGCTCGATGTCATTAAGTACTAGCGTGGGATTAAGTCTTAACAAAAAGCTTTCATTTATGGATCCCCGCGAAATTGTAGTACATACAAAAGATGGTGCTATGATTTCCCGTGAAATTGGTATTACTATTACAGTTTATGTATTAACAGCAAATGGCTGGATTATACTTTTTTGGGATACAGGACTTGAGAGTTTTACTCATGGTATAGTCTGTCCATTTCAAGCTGATATTATGAGCGCTGCTGGTTCAACAATTTTTATATCAGGCGTAGATGAAGGTGGTAATCTGTATTTTGCGACAATTTCCGCGGCTGATTTTGAAGGTTTTAAATTACCTCCAGGCTTTATAGGAAGTTTTGTTGCTCCTGAACCAAATCCTCATTTCAGAAATGGTTACGTTCCGCTTGGTCAGGGGGTTCGTAAATTTCCGATGCCTGATTGGCTTATGCAAGATACCAGTATGGTTGTTGATCCTATTGATCTGTCTAAATATGATCCCCTTGATAATAAGCTTTTAACCTCAAAAATAAGTATACATTTAGTCGGTCAAGGCGATGCAGCAAGACAACTGCGAATTGTTGGTTATAAAGTAATTCCATCTGCCCTAGGTAATATAAATCAAATAGGAATTTATTATAGATTTATTTATGAAAAAGCTTGGAATTTCGTAGCTATTCCAATGCCAATTACTGTACCAAGATTTATTCATCCATATAATCCTGCTATACCAACAGTATTAAAAAATTATTCCGGCGCTTTTCTTAATCTTGATAATCCCTATTTACATATAGAATTACGTGATTTTCATCCCTACAACATAACCGCAAGACCAGCAACACTAATTCTTAGACTTGGTAGTGAATACGCCTATATATTAGTGTACACCATAGAAGGTTGGGGTGTGTTTTTTCATAAAAAAGATCATGACAAAATTATCGGTACTAAAGATGGGGAAGACCATTCATTGCGAGTAACTCTTAAGATACTTTTCACAGAATCAAATCTCTTAGCAAATGATAGTCCATTAGGAGAAATTATCTGCAAAGATTTTTTACCATTACATATGCAAACAAATGCGTTAATTATGGTGGCTAATAATGAGGAGATAAAACTAAAGTCAATAAAGCCAAAAAACATATTAAAAATGTTTTTTACTCGAAAATTATCTCCTCAAGAATTAAATGATAGTTATTATATTCGGCAAGTACGCGACCCAGTTTTGCAGTTACATGGTATATGTCAGGACAGAACTATCATTTTAGAGAAACTAAATGCTAACAAAGCAGTAAAGGAAAAAATAAAAAAAGATCATCGACGAATTCATTTAGAGGCATTATTGTTTTTTTTCGTGAATATAATTGCATCAGTATTGCGCAAAATTGCCCGACCAGCAAGTCATATTTATTTTTTGATAACTGCATTTAAAAAAAGAAAAATTCCTGAAAAAGCAATGGGTCATGAAGCTTTAAAAAGTCTTAAGACATTGTTTCCACTTCATTCTGCAATTTTATACAATGCTGCAAGATCTAGCCATGAGAGTTCTTATAAAATTGCAAAAAATGAATTAAAAATACAAATTACAAAATTGGAAAACGACTATAAAAGATTAACATTATCAATATGATTAATTTAATATACACAATCAGTATTATTATATTTATTTTAAGCATTATTACTTATAGCTTATTAACAATACATAAATATTTTAAAACTAATGATTCTGATATCGTTGAAAAAATAAATAGTTATTTACCACAAACCCAGTGCGGCCAATGTAATTATCCTGGCTGTAAACCGTATGCTATTGCCATTAGCAATAATGAAGTAGATATTAATCGCTGCCCACCTGGTGGGCAGGAAACTATAGATAATCTGGCTAATTTATTAAACCTGCCCGCTAAATCTTTATCTAAAGACTTAAAACCTATAAATAATATACCCATTGTTGCTAAGATAAACGAGAGCGAATGCATAGGTTGTTTATTATGTATCAAAGCCTGCCCAGTTGATGCCATTATTGGCGCGAATAAATTAATGCATACTGTAATAAGCAGTCAATGCACAGGTTGTGAATTATGTGTTGATCCTTGTCCTATGAGCTGTATTACAATGATCGATAATCCTATCCCTATTAAATATAATTATAAATAAATATTTATGATTACAAACAAGATATTTAATTTACCATATCAAATTAATCGGGTAATTTTACCATTAGAAAGTAATTATGCCCAGTTTGGCGATCTATTGGTTACAATTGGGCAAGTGGTTAAAAAAAACCAAGGGCTCACTAGGTCTAATATAAACAGTAATTCTTTTGTTACATTACACGCTCCTATTTCTGGCATAATATCAAAAATTGACTATCTTCCTACTCTTTCGTCTCTTGGGACATTAGATAAATTAACAAAAGTATTAAGTATAGAAATTAGTAAAGTTACAGAAAGTAATGATTTCATAAATAAAGATAATATTAAGCCTAATATAAATATTTTAAATCCAACAGATTTATTAAATATAATTAACCAATCAGGTATCATTGGCCTTGGCGGTGCCGGCTTCCCAACCTCTCAAAAACTTGCCAATAAAAATATCGAGATCTTAATTATCAATGCAATGGAATGCGAACCACCAATTAGCGTCGATAATAATCTAATTATCAATTATAGTTCTAATATAATATCTGGCATTGAGATTTTAAATAAAATATTAAAACCAAAAAAAATAGTCATTGCCATCAAGGAAAGCTATCTTGATGCGATAAATATTTTAAGATCTGTTATTAATATAAAACAATCTGATATATTAATTCAAACATTCCCGAGTAACTATCCTAATGGCTATAGTAAATCATTGATCAAATTAGTCACAAATAAAGAACTTGGCGAAAATAAACATGGTAGCGATTATGGAGTGATCTGTTTAAATCCTGCGACAGTTTATGCTATAGAACAAGCTGTAAATTATAATCAACCGCTTACTGATAGATTAGTAACGATATCTGGCGATTTAATCCACACACCTGGTAACTATATATTACCTATTGGAACTTGTATTAAAAATATTATAGATGCTTTTAATATTGATATAAATTCAAGTTTTAATATAAGAATTGGCGGTGAATATATGGGTTATGAATTATTTAATTCTAATAATAAAGCTCATTTAGATAATATAGATTATTTAAATTCTATTTCTATAGAAAAAACCACGCAGGCTATAAGTATTAATAATAATCAAAATAAATTTATTAAAAAATATAGCCCTTGTATTAAATGCGGATACTGTGAAGATATATGTCCAATGAGTTTATTACCGCAACAATTGTATTGGTTTGGACAAAATGTTTCGCAAGATAAAAATCTTGATATACTAAATGATTATAATTTAAATAGCTGTATAGAATGTGGCCTATGTGACACCGTATGTCCAAGCAATATACCTCTTACTAGTATATTTAAAAATCTTAAAACTGAAGTAAAATATAATTATTATAAAAATAATAATGCCAAGCTAGCTAAACTACGCAGTGATTTTAAAGAAAAAAGAAACAATGATAATAACAAAAAAGCTGCTAATGATAATAATATTGATAAAAAGTCATTATTAGCTTCTGCTTTAAGATTAGCCAAAAATAAAAGTTTACAAAAATAATATGATCAAGCTTACAACTGCAAAAATAATGTTATATGTTATTTTAGCTTTAATCCCCGGAATAATTGTTTTAACTTATATTTACGGCTTTGGTATTATATTAAATATATTTTACTCTGTCATTTTTGCTATTACTCTAGAAACATTATGTTTAAAGCTTCTAAACAAAGCTATTTTATTTTATTTTAAAGATAATAGCGCTATCGTAACTGCCCTGCTTTTCGCAATTTGTTTGCCGGCAAATTTTAGTATTCTAAAGATTTTTATTGGAATATTTTTTGCTATAGTAATTGCTAAGCAAGTGTATGGCGGTCTTGGTCAAAATATTTTTAATCCGGCAATGATTGGATTTCTTGTATTACTAATAACCTACCCGCAAGATTTTACAAACTGGCAGATTGCTAATACTATTTTAGATTATAAAGTTTTATTTAATATTGACGATATAAGCCAGGCGACGCCTTTAGATCCTGTATTTACCGATAATTCTAATTTATTAATATATTATATAATTAATACTGCTTGGCTTGGCGGTGGATTGTTTTTAATTTATAAAAAAATAATTCCTATAGTATTACCCTTAGGTTATATAGTGGGTATATTTATTACTAGTTTATTAATAAGTGCTTTATGGGGTTCAATTTATAATCCTATACAGCAATTATTTTTAGGCGGCAGTATGTTGGGTGCTTTCTTTATTGTAACCGATCCGGTAACTGCAGCTGCAACTCCTATTGGAAGATTGATTTATAGTATTTTAGCAGGAGTTTTTTGTATTTTAATCCGGGAATATTGTGGTTATCCTGATGGGGTTGCTTTTGGAATTGTATTTATGAATACTTTTGTACCACTTATTAATAAATTAACAATTAAAAAACCATTTGGTAATAGATAATGCGAAAGATTTTATTACCAGGATTGTTGCCCGCTTTAGTTATCGCAGGTATTTTTATAATAACATTAAGCTTAACTCAATATTTTTCAGATACTAAAATAACTCAGGCAAAAAATAATTATTATAATAACCAATTAATAAGTCTATTAG
>Ga0206968_10164_pt1 | contig 18201 bp, 9 predicted proteins | sample Alteio_BWOrgHeat_22_FD_153254 | JGI IMG/M metagenome (GOLD analysis project Ga0206968, IMG submission 153254) | Enriched cells from forest soil in Barre Woods Harvard Forest LTER site, Petersham, Massachusetts, United States -... | ecosystem: Environmental > Terrestrial > Soil > Temperate forest >... | reverse complement strand
TCGATGGCTGATCTTGATTGCGTATATCGTTGGGCTATCGATTGGAGTTCATTTATTAAATCTCTTAACACTTCCAGCACTGGCACTTGTTTATTATTTCAAAAAATTCAAACAGAGCACACTCGGGATCATTTCTGCTTTGATAATAGGCGGAGGCCTCGTTTTATTAATAAATGATCTTATCGTTCCGGGCCTCCCTACGTTGGCAGGGTACTTTGAGTTATTCTTCGTCAATACATTGGGTCTTTTCTTTGGCTCCGGCGCAGTAATTTTTGCCGTATTATTAATCTCATTTTTGATCTATGGAATTAAACTGTCACAACGTAAAAACTATCAAGTACTGAATACTTTTTTATTGGCCTTCACTTTCATATTGATCGGATATGGATCTTATTCAACGGTTATTATTCGGTCGAACTTTAATACACCAATTAATGAAGATGCTCCGAAAGATGTAATGAGTTTTGTCAGCTACCTGAAACGCGAACAATACGGCAGCCGTCCATTGTTGTTCGGTCCCTACTTCACGGCCAGCCCGATTGGAATGAAATATGAAACGCCACACTATATTAAAGGCAATGACAAATATGAACCGGGCGAACGCAGATTCGATTTAGAATACAACCCAGAAGATGAAACAATATTGCCGAGAGCATGGAATCCGAAATTTAAAGATGATTACAATTCGATCATTGGCCTTAGTGCCGGACAAAGACCAAATTTTACCCAGAACATTTATTTTATGTTCAAGCATCAAATTGGAACCATGTACATGAGATATTTCATGTGGAATTTTGCCGGACGAGAAAGCGATGACATTGGGGCCGACTGGCTCAAACCTTCGCATTGGTTTAAAAAATTGCCTGCCTCACTTGCACATAATCCTGCAAGGAATAATTATTTGATGATCCCATTCATTCTTGGGCTTATCGGCATGTTTTATCAGTTTATGAAGGACACAAAGAATTTTTATGTCCTCGGATTATTGTTTCTTATGCTTGGAGTTGCAATCGTTATTTATTTGAACTCACCACCTACTGAACCCCGGGAACGTGATTATATATATGTCGGATCTTATTATGCATTTGCATTTTGGATTGGTTTAGCCACGATTGCATTAGCCGATGTTTTTGAGAAGGTAATTAAAAATAAAAAAGTACTTCTAATAGCAACTTCAGTCATCGGGGTGGCTGCACCTTCTATTATGGTGATACAAGGTTGGGATGATCACGATAGGTCAAACCGTTTCTTTTCTGTTGATTCGGCCGTAAACACACTAAACTCATGCGATCGTGACGGTGTTATTTTTACGGGAGGAGACAATGATACGTTTCCGTTGTGGTATGCACAGGAAACTGAAGAATGCCGTAATGATATGCGCGTTCTCGTGGTAAGCTATTGCAACACAGACTGGTATATTGATCAGACAACCAAGCAAGTAAACCAATCGAAACCGTTTTCATATACAATAGGACTGAACGAATATAAGCAAGGCGGCCCTAATGATTATTTATACTATTCTGATTTGAAGATCGGCAGCATTGACGCAAAACAGTTTCTGGATTTACTTGCAAAAAATCATCCTGGATTACGCGCTGATGATCGAAACATAATTCCAAGTAAAACAATAACAATTGATATCGATGAAAAAGCAGTTCTCGCCAAAGGAATAATTCCGAAAGGAATGGAAAGCTTAGTTGTGAAGCAGATGCAGCTCAAATTGTTGAACAATGTTTTAGAGAAACCTGACCTTGTATTTCTTGATCTATTGGTGACAACAAATTGGGAACGACCCATCTATCTCAATCCCACATCAATGTCTCAAATGAATATTGATCTTAAACCGTATGCCGTGCAAGTCGGTAATGTTTATAGGATTTTGCCGGTAAAAAACCCACGTACTGATCGTGATTTTTTAGTAGATACTGAGAAAGGATATGATTTGATGGTGGGTAAATTTAAATATCGAGGACTTGATGACCCGGCTATATATTATACAAATGACTATGCAATTCAGGTTTTGAATCATCGAAGTAATTTGAACTCGTTGGCAGAAGCACTGATTGATAAAGGTGACCTCGAGAAAGCGAGTAAGGTTATTTTATTTTCACTCAATAAAATGCCGGATGCAGCTGTTCCTTATGACCCGACTTCACCGGATACGGTCAGCCTTCTGTTTAAAGCAGGGCTAAAACAAAAAGCTGTTGAGGTTGCAAAAATTGTAGCTAGTCGTGCTAACGAAGTCGCATCCTTCCTTATTTCAGAGAGAGATACTACTTCTTATGAATTAAGAAAAAATATTTTCCTTTTGGGTTCTATGCAAAGGAACTTGTACGAGAATGGTGAAGAGGTATTGGCAAGGAATTATGAAGACGCATATGAAAGCCTGATTTCGCGTTTGCAAAATATTGGTCACGCACAAGCGGCTAACTAAAAACTGCCAGATCCATTTTAACGCATTGCTAGGTTTTGTCTCATGGAGACAAAAATGGACCTCTTTGGCACTCCATTCAAGCTTTTTTATTGTGCCTTAAGTGTGTAACACTGTTGCGTATGCCTGTGCAATAGCTTGATAGTAAAGCTTTATCGTTAGATTATAGGTAATTTGGTGATGGCAGCGGGCTGGATATCCAGCTGCCGACAGACAATAATTACTAAGTCGATGGATAAAAGATCATTTCTAAAAACATCAACTGCACTTGTGACGGGCACGATGTTATCGCCGTTTTTGTCTTGCACACCTGGTAAAAAACCATTAACGAATTGGGCCGGGAATTTAACGTACAGCACCGATAATATTTGTATCCCAAATTCCGTAGAGCAGGCTCGCGAATTTATTGCACAAAGCCCAAAAGTCAGAGTCCTTGGCTCTCGTCATTCTTTCAATACAATTGCTGACAGTACCAAAAATCAAATCTTGTCGAGCGGATTGAATCAAATTGTGTCATTGGATAAAACTAAAAATACGGTGACTGTGGAGGCCGGAATGAAGTACGGTGAACTTTGTCAGTACCTTTATAAAAATGGATATGCGCTGCATAATCTTGCGTCGCTCCCACATATTTCCGTAGGTGGGGCTTGCGCTACTGCGACTCACGGCTCAGGACTTAAGAACGGCAATTTGGCTACAGGCATTTCTGCAATGGAATTTATTAATGCCAAAGGTGAACTTGTCTCATTATCAAAAGAAGATGGCGAACTATTTTATGGAGCCGTTGTAAGTCTTGGTACACTCGGATTTGTAACTAGACTTACTCTCGATCTTTTGTCTGCGTTTGATATGCAACAGGTGGTGTATCGAAATTTGCCGATGAGGGCACTGGAAAATAATTTTGAAGCAATCATGTCGAGTGGCTACAGTGTCAGCCTGTTCACGGATTGGAAAAATAAAAATATCAACGAGGTTTGGATTAAGAGCAGGGTAGAAGGCAGTGCAATAATTTCTTTAGCTCCCGAATTTCACGGAGCCAAGCTGGCTACCAAAAATATGCACCCGGTGGAAACGCAATCGGCCGAAAACTGCACAGAGCAAATGGGTGTGCCAGGGCCATGGTATGAACGGATGCCGCATTTTAAAATGGGCTTTATTCCAAGTACTGGAAAAGAATTGCAGGCTGAATATTTTGTGCCGGTTGAAAATGCTTTTGATGCAATAATGGCTGTTGAGAAATTGCATGAGAAGATAACCCCTCATTTGTTTATCTCCGAAATCCGCACCGTGGCGGCAGACAATCTTTGGATGAGTCCGTGCTTTAAAAAGACTTGCGTGGCTATTCACACCACATGGAAACAAGAATGGGATACTGTGATGAATTTACTTCCGATGGTTGAAAAACAGTTGGCGCCATACAATCCTCAACCACATTGGGCGAAACTTTTTACAATGCCTCCGTCAGTATTGCAATCACGGATTGAGAAGCTACCTGACTTTAAGCAATTGATGCAGCAATACGATCCAGGTAAGAAATTTAGAAATGAATTCATTGATAAATACCTGTTTGGAAGTTAAGTAAGAATAACTCTTTCTGATGAATACTAAACTTTAACGAATCGCAAAAAAAAGTGATTTATTTTTTATCCGAAGAGTGAATGACATTAAAATCCTTGGGATGACAATGAAACATTTCATTGAACGATTTGTAAAAATAAGACCGGCTGTTAAACCCCGTTTCATAGATCACTTCCGATACACTCATTGTAGAATTTTTGAGTAAGTCAGCGGCTTTTTTCAAGCGGTATTGTTTGATCAGTCCGTGCGGAGTCAGCCCTGTAATTGTTTTTACCTTACGATAAAGTGAAGCTTTGCTCATACCCACGTCTTCCCCGATATCATCGGCATTAAATTCAGGGTCGCCTAAATGGCTTTGGATACATTGAGTTATTTTTGAGAAGAAAATATCATCGCGCTCACCGATACCCGGAGACAGATGGGTGAGCTCTACGTCTGCAAAATTTTGAAATTTTTTGCGGGTCATCTCCATTCTTTCTATAAGCTTTTCAATTCGTATAAAAAGATGCTCTGGATGAAATGGTTTGGGAATGTAAGAGTCAGCTCCGACCTGCAGCCCCTGAATCCGGTTTTCAATTTCAACCTTAGCCGTGAGTAAGATTACAGGGATGTGACTCGTTTGAATATTTTCTTTTATTATTTTACATAATGCCAGCCCATCAATATCTGGCATGAGAATGTCACTTATTATTAAATCAATTCGCTCTTCTTCAAGAATAGCTAAGGCCTTTTTACCATTATACGCTTTGTGAATTACGTATTTATCTGAAAGAATATTTTCGAGCAAGGAGGTGATCTGCGTGTTGTCGTCGACCACTAAAAGAGAATAAGGATGTTTGCTCAGCAAGCTGCTCTCCACTTTTTCAGGTTGATCAACTAAATAATGATCTGTTTCAAACTCAAGGGAAATTTTTTCGCTCAGATTTAACACAGGCAGTACAAGAGATTTTTCTTCCACGATATCGGGGTAAAATTCTCTTGTTACTGGTATTGTAACGAAGAACGCACTTCCTTTTCCCAGCTTACTCTCAACTCTGATTTCTCCTCTGTGAATCATCACGAGGCTTTTGGTGAGCGAGAGCCCGATTCCTGTGCTCTTAGCCAAACCGTTGCTGTCAATCAGTTGTGCGGCGTTTTGGTAGAAGCTTTCAAAAATTTTGTGTTTGTTTTCTTCTGCAATGCCAAATCCCTGGTCACGTATAATAAATGATGCTTTGTTCTGCTCTGATTTAAGGATAATGCTAACTGTGCCACCTTTGGAACTGTACTTGATTGCATTCGAAATAAGATTGATTAATATTTTCTCTACTTTTTTTGTGTCGACCAAAGCGGACAGACATTCAGGCTCGGGATGGAATTCTAAATGAATATCCCGCTCGATTGCATATTCCTGAAAGGACTCAACTACTTGCTGAGTAAATGGCACCAGGTCTATTGATGAAAGTTCGAGACTCTCTTTGCCGGTTTCGATTTTACGAAATTGAATAAGCTCTTCTATTAATTTCTGCAGTCGTACAGAATTGCTTTGAACAGTTCTTAGCTGGTTCCTTGAATCGGGATCGGTTGTTTTATTAAGAAGGGATACTATCGGGCCGAGGATCAGCGTGAGTGGTGTGCGGAATTCATGGGCAATGTTTGTAAAGAACTGAAGTTTATAATCGTTCAACTCCTTTAATTGCTGAGCTTTGAACCGATCCATGGCCATGGCTTTTTTGGTTCTCGAGCGCCAACGAATGTAAAGGATGATTCCAGTTTGAAGACCCAGAGCGAGAATCACATACAGAAAATAAGCCCATGACGTTTTCCAGAATGGGGGCGTCACGGTAATAGTAAAGATTCTCGGTACGGAATTCCACACTCCGTTTTCATTTGTACAATTAATATTCAATTTGTAATGCCCTGGCGGAATGTTCGTGAGGGTGAGTGATTGTTGCTGGCCTATATAGTTCCATTGTTTGTCAAAATTTTCTAGGAAATAAGCGTATTCACTTTTTTGCTTATTCCAGAAATCAAGTGTGGTAAAAGAAAAGCTTATGAAGTTTTGATCGTAGTTTAATAAAATTTCATTTGTAAAATCGATGTTGCTACTAAGTATCCTGCTTTCGTCGTTGGGTGTGACAGCAACGTTGTGAACAAGAAATTCTTTCACAGTGAGCCGTGGAAAATAATTCAATAAATTGATCTTGGAAGGATAGACGATATCAAGGCCATCGATGCCTCCAAAGAAAAGCATTTCAGAAATTCTGGACTGATATACTGCTCCGTCTGTGAATTCATTGTTTTGCAGCCCGTCATTATTATCAAAATCCTTAAAAGAGTTCTTGCTCCTGTCATACATCACTAGTCCGTGATTGGTGGAAATCCAGAGGTTCGATTTTTTGTCTTCCAATATTCCATGTATTGTGTTGTTCGGAAGACCGTCATGCAGCGTGTAGTGACTCACACGATAAGGTTTGTTCTGCAGATACAAGCGATTGAGCCCGCCGCTCGTGCCGATCCAAAGCTGCTCTTGCTTATCAATATACAAACTCAACACATCGTTATTGCATAGCCTGTTTTTATCTTTCAGATCGGCCTGAACCTGTTCTTCAATTTTCTTTATCAGCGTATTGTACCGGTATATTCCGGAGCCTCGAGTTCCAATCCAAAGTATGTTTGGCTTTTCTTCAACAATAGAATACACAATATTGCTTCGAATGGAAATGTCTTTTGTATTTGTTGAATGCTGAATCTGATCTGATTCCACCAGCCTGTATTTCCCGCCCGCTGTTTTAGAAACTTTTAAATGAATAACGCCATAGCCGCTCGTGCCCAACCAAATATCATTGAAGGCATCAATACATATAGAATAGACTGAACTGAATAGCAAATCGGTTTTGTTTTCAAAGTCGCGGGGAAAATGAAAGATTCTATTTGTTTTTGCTTCGATCATATCAATACCTTCTCCGTCTAAACCCACCCAAAGATTTTCCTGATGATCTTTATTTAATGAAAGCACTGCATTGTTGCTCAGGCCGCTCAAGGTATTGATCACTTTCGTTTTGCTCTGATTTGGTTCAACAATATTTAGTCCGCCGCCTCGTGTTCCAATATAAAGTGTGCCTGTCTTGTCTTCGTAAACCGAACGAACGATATGGTGAGAAAGCTGACCATTTTCCGGTCGCCCGGGCAAAATTGAGTAAAACATTTTCGGGCGAGTCAAGAATTTGTACACACCATCGCCATCTGTGCCTACCCAAATCAAATCCTGATTTGTCTCGGTGATAGTCAATATCTTTATTCCATTCTTTGAAAAAGTAGGGAAATAAGAATTCATGGACTTCACCACAAAACCATTGCGTTCAAGAGTGACTTTAAGAATATCTCCCGATTCGCTGCCAATCCAAACCGATGTACGGTCTAAACTTTCTGATAATGAAGCCACAGAAATTTTGCCAAGCTGTAGTGGCGTTATCTTTTTCTCAATGTCGTTGAGGTCATAGAGAAAAAGCTGGCCGGCATCGGCTGCGATGGCAATGAAATATTTTTGACCGATGTGGAGAAATTTGTGAAAGACAAGACGACCGGGATCTGTCACTTGCTTTGTAAATACAACGCGGTTATTGAGAGTGCAGATAATCTTTCCGTCATTGCCCAGCAGATAAAACAATCCCTTATCATTTCCGATATCGACCACCGATGTAAGCCACTGTCGCTCGATGCCCTCAAAACTCACCGGAAGAAATGCATCTTTCGCTTTTGAATATCGGCTTATGCCCTTTCCTACAAGGCTTGCCCAGATTGTAGAATCGGATCCGACACACGCACGAATATTATATTCTAGAAACGGAATGTCATTCAGACTGTCGAGGTAGGTACGAAAGGAGTCTGAATTACGATCGTATTTATTAATTCCTTGATGAGTAACAACCCAAAGGTTTCTGTCTCCGTCTTCAAGAAAATTTCGCACCACATTGTTACTGATTGATCCTTTGGTGAACGGATCGGGCTTGTAAACCTTGATCGAACTACCATCATAGCGATCCAATCCATCCCATGTGCCCAGCCAGATATAATCATGCTTGTCCATGTAAACCGACGTGATAGCACTGTTTGACAACATGGCTCTTTTGTCTACATGCTGATAAGGCCATGCAGACGCAGTATCACCCTGAGGAATGGTGAAAAATGAGAATAACAAAAGAATGCAACTCATAACTCTTATTAAGATACCTCTATTGATCCATTACAAATTTAGATAATCCACCGGTGGCAGGTTTTACAAAGTTGTCCTCTCCGTGGTTTTCTGTCCTCTTAATTCTCTATTGTGCTGGATTTTATAACTGAGAGAACTTATTAAAGGAAATGGCGGACATGAAAAGGGCTTTTTATACCAAAATTTGCGCTTGCAATCGTATGCGATAATTTTTTTTAAAGGATAAACATGATAACTGCAAAGGCACTTGATTTGGCAAAGCGACTGGACCAAAACCCGCTTTTAAAGCCTGCTGACATACGGCCAAGCAATGCTTCAATGAAGATCGAATGCCTGCTCAATCCGGGGGTATTTAGATTTGATAATAAGATATGGATGCTTTTGCGTGTGGCAGAACGGCCAGAGCAAAAGGAAAATCAGGTGAGCTTCCCTTTATATAATGACAAGGGCGAAATAGAAATTCTAAGCTTTGATAAAACTGATCCTGATCTTGATTTTACTGATCCGCGAGTTATTCAATATAAAGGTCGTGATTACCTGACTACACTTTCGCACTTGCGTTTGGTTTGTAGCGACGACGGAAGAAAATTCTATGAGCCTAAAGGTTACAGTCCGGTTTTCGGTACCAATAAACTTGAAGCCTATGGTATTGAAGATTGCCGCGTTGTAGAAATCGATGCTACCTATTACCTCACGTACACGATGGTATCTCATCTGGGTGTTGGTGTAGGTTTAATTAAAACGAATGATTGGAAAAAATTTGACAGAGTAGGAATGATTTTTCCTCCGCACAATAAAGACTGTGCAATTTTTGGCGAAAAAATAAATGGAAAATACTACGCTCTGCACCGGCCCAGCAGCCCACAATTGGGTGGCAACTATATATGGATAGCAGAATCTCCCGATTTGCATCATTGGGGTAATCATAAATGCCTGGCCACTACGCGCCAGGATATGTGGGATAGTGCCCGCGTAGGGTCGGGCGCTGCTCCCATTAAAACAGAACAGGGATGGCTTGAAATTTATCATGGTGCCAATGACGAACACCGCTATTGTTTGGGCGCCTTGTTATTAGATCTCAAAGACCCATCAAGGGTAATTGCGCGAAGTGAAAAACCGATCATGGAACCAACGGCCGAATATGAACGTGTTGGTTTTTTTGGAAACGTTGTTTTCACGAATGGTCATTACGTAGATGGCGATACTATTCACCTGTACTACGGAGCGAGCGATGAAGTTATCTGCAGGGCTGATTTCTCGATCGGGGAAATACTCAACTCACTTCTAAAACAAAAGAGATGTCTGTAACAGCACTATTGAAAAGACCAAACGAGGAGTATGCCGTTTTTCTTCTGTTGCCGCGGCCCACACGTGTGTTGTTGATCACGAACATGATTTACGCATTCGTATTGCCGGTCATCGAAATTTTTGTCGGAGCTTATATTATGCGAAGCTCAAACGATCCTTCCATTGTTGCGGTCTATCAACTGACAGTGTACACAGGAATACCAATTACATTTTGTATTAATGGCTTCCTCCTTAATCGAATAAAAATTTCACACTTGTACAGCTTCGGGATGCTGTTGAGCGGCCTCTCCATGATTGTGATGATGAGCCTGGAGAATCTTTCCGTGGCCGGTGTTGCTGTTGCCGGCTTGCTCATGGGTTGTTCCTTCGGTTTCTTTTGGGCTAATCGTGATTTTCTGGCGCTCAATACCACCAATGATTCTACACGCAATTATTACTACGGACTAGAGACTTTCTTCTACACAATCACTTATATCATTGTGCCAGTGGTCGTAGGATCCTTCCTCGCTACTACCGAAGCCGGAGGATGGCTTAACGGAAATGTCAACATGGCTTACAGGATTGTAACAGTTGTAGTTTTTATTTTAACAATTCTTTCGAGCATCGTCATTCATAGAGAACAATTTAAAAATCCCGAGCAGAAGGAATTTCTGTTTTTCAAGTTTCATTCGCTTTGGAAAAAAATGATGGCGCTGGCCGGATTGAAAGGACTTGCACAGGGTTATTTGGTAACAGCACCCGCCATCCTGATCATGCGATTGGTTGGCAATGAAGGATCACTTGGGTTAGTGCAAGGAATTAGCGGTATAGCCACGGCCTTTATGCTTTATGTATTAGGACGAACCACCAAACCTTCTGACCGCATTTATATTTTCTCGGTAGGACTTTTCATTTTTTTAGTTGGCACATTGTTCAACGGTATTTTATTTTCTGCCATTGGTGTAATGGTGTTCGTGTTATGCAAAGTTCTCTTTGCTCCTCTTCACGACATCGCCTATTTTCCAACAGAGATGCGGGTAATTGATGTGGTTTCAAGAATTGAAAAAAGGAGTGAATTCGCTTACATATTCAATCACGAGTTCGGTTTATATGTAGGGCGCTTTTTGGGCTTAGGTTTGTTCATCGGGCTGGCAACTTATGTTTCTGAAATTTTCGCGCTGAAATACGCATTGATCATCATTGCTGTAATCCAACTGGCATCAATTCCTGTAGCCAAACATATTATTAAAGAAGCAAACAAATTAAGTACACTGTGAAAATGACTTTACATATTTTAAGGGGAAGTGTACTTTTCGCAAGTGCGATGACTTTATTCTTTTCATGTCAAAACAAGAAAGAGAAAACCGACCAGATTGTCATTGAAAGAATTTCTTTAATGCCCGACCAACCCGAGCCTTATAAAATGACCGACTGGTTTGAGAAGGCGCACAATTTCGATCAATACGTTTACAATCTCGACTTGAAGGGCGAATACTTGCCGTTCATCTGGCGAGATGATGCAAAGCGAAACACTCCACAAAATACATTTGGCATCTATACGGCAATTGGCGATGTGCGGCAGGGTCAAAAAGGAAACAAAGAATTTCACGAAGCACTTTGCTCAATGGGCTCACTGTTGGGTGCCGGCTTGGTAGGCATTGATAAGACCAATCAGAATGGATCCAACTATGTGAAAATGGTTCAGAATTATTTTAATTCTGCCAATGGCTGGAACATCATGATGGACAATACCAATCCCGCGGTTGCGACTCTTGGCGGAGGATATGGCCGCGACTGGTGGTATGATGTTTTTCCTAACGTGCTGTATTACGGTCTTTGCGATTTATATCCTCATGTTTCAAAAGCTGACAGCCTCCAACATCTGATTGCCGAACAGTTTTTAAAAGCTGACTCCGTGTTGAAAGGAAATTATGATTATTCCTTTTTCGATTATAGTCAAATGAAAGGAATGACGAACAACGTTCCGCATCAACAAGATGCAGCGGCCGGTCATGCGTATGTGCTGTTGTGTGCCTACGAAAAATTTAAAGACGAACGATACTTGAAAGGAGCCAAGTCGGCAATGAATGCATTCATCAATCAAAAGGAGAGCAGGTTTTATGAAGTGTTGATGCCCTTTGGTGCACTGGTTGCTGCCCGGCTTAATGCAGAGCATGGAACGAATTATGACGTTACTAAAATATTGAACTGGACATTCGATGGATGCAAAGCGGAGGATGGCAGAACAGGTTGGGGAGTTATTGCCGAACGATGGGGCGATCGTGATGTTCATGGCTTGCAGGGAAGTATCACCGATGGCGGAGGTTATGCTTTCCTGATGAACTCTTTTGATTTAGCATGGCCGTTGGTGCCTATGGTTCGCTACGACAATCGTTATGCAACGGCAATCGGCAAGTGGATGCTTAATGTTACTAATGCTGCACGTTTGTTTTACCCATACGAAATTGACGATCAACATCAATGGTTGCCCGAGAAAAAGGAGATTACTAAAAATGTGATTGCTTACGAAGGGCTTCGCAAACAAGATTACACGTACAAAAAAGAATCCTTATTGGGCGTTAGTCCGGTGGCGCTTGGCGACGGACCGCAGTGGGCAAAGGGCCAGCCCGAAGTTTCGATGTTCAGTCTTTATAGCTCAGCACAGGTTGGAATTTTTGGAGCAATAGTAAGGAAAACAAACGTGGAAAAAATTCTGCAGATCAATTGTAATGCAACCGACTTCTATCAGCGGAATTCCTACCCGACGTATTTGTATTACAATCCTTACGACACTATCAAATCAGTTTGTTTTTATAACACGAAAAATTCCAAAGTCGATTTATACGATGCTCTTGGGCATGACTATCTGAGTAAAGACTCGGGAGAAGAAGCGTGCTTTGAAATTCAGGCCAAAAGCGCAGTGCTTGTTGTTGTGCTCCCTTCGGGTAGTCAAATTAAGGCAAGCGATGGAAACTACATGACAGGTTCTGCTGTAGTCGCTTTTAATCAAAAGAGAAACAAGTAAATAATGCCTATGAAAAAATTCATACCGTGTTTTTGTTTTTTTCTGGCAACGATTGCGATGTCAACCCGGGTTCAGGCGCAAACAGTTTTGGCTGGCTCAGTTAAAGGAGGATCGGGTGAAGCTCTCGTTGGAGTCACTGTGCAATTGAAAAGTACAGGACTTGGAACGGTCACCGATGTCGAGGGGAAATTCCAGCTTCAAATTCCTGAAAGTAGTTCAAGCGCCGGAATTCTTGTTTTCTCATTTATCGGATTTGCGCCACTGGAGATGCAGATCAATAATCAAACGGCTTTTGATGTCGTGATGAAAGAAGATACAAAAGATCTTCAGGAGGTCGTTGTAACAGGCTATCAAACTGAGGAGAGACAAAAAATAATGGGAGCAGTAAGTACTGTCAGTGCGGAGTTGATTTCAAAGATTCCGGTATCGGGGATTGATCAGGCAATTCAAGGAAGAGTTCCGGGCGTTGTGGTTACACAAAACACAGGCGCTCCTGGTGAAGGAGTAATTGTGCGCATACGTGGTGTTGGCTCGCTTAACAGCAACAATCAACCTCTATATATTATTGATGGCATTCCAACGCTGGATGCTACCTCGATAGCGCCACAAGATATTCAAACACTGACAGTGTTGAAGGACGCAAGTGCGGCGGCACTTTACGGATCGCGCGCAGCCAATGGTGTAATTCTGATCACAACAAAAACAGGAGCGAGCAACAAGCTTGTTGTTTCTTATAGCAGTCAGGTTGGTGTTCAAGCACCCAGTCGCCTTGTGCCAATGGCCAGCACCAGTCAGTATGTTTCTATTTATAATGAAGCAACTAAAAATGATAATCCCGACTTGCCTAGTTTTTTGGAGCGGCCGTTGATCTCCAGTCAACTCGCATCGACACTACCGAATGTAAATCAGGTGAAAGCGATAATGAATCCCAATGCCATTCTTCAAACACACAGTCTTACGTTCTCTGGTGGCGAGGGAAAAACAAAATATTTGATTTCGGGAAGCTACTATAAACAAGACGGCATTATCAAAGCAAGTGACTATACACGCTTAACAGGAAGGATCAATATAGAATCGGAATTGAAGAAGTGGTTAAAGACCGGTATTAATTTAAATATTTCCGGTGCGACTACAGATTTGGTTGGGAGTTCAGGGGATGGAGCCGGTGGAAACGGAGGGAGTGTTGTTCGTTATGCATACTTCCGTTCCCCGGCAATTCCAATCTACGATTCTACCGGCAACTTTGTAGATAAGCCTGATCGCTACGATCTATTCGGTGACGGATACAATCCTGTGGGGATGCTGGCTTACAACCAGAATAAGAAAATCACCGACAGGATTTTTGGAAAATACTATGTGATTCTCAAACCCATTGAAGGGCTAACGATTACATCCAATTTTGGAGTTGACTTTACGAGCCAAAATCAGCGGAGGTTTGATCGCAACTGGGGAACGGGGAACAGAATTAATAACCCCAATCGGCTCACCGTTGTTGACGACCGAAATCATACATTGACGTTTAGCAATTTTGCGACCTATACAAGAACTTTTGGTCAGCATGGGTTTACCTTCCTCGCAGGAACGGAGGCAATTAAAACTGAGCTGTATGAAATAGCTGCAGCCGATACTCAATTTGCAAATCAAAGCCCCACACTTACTTACCTCGGAAATGGCCTGGGTCAGAAAACTGTTTCTGAAACAAGAGCAGGAAACGCGCTGTTATCTTATTTTGGAAAAGTAAGCTACGACTTAAGTGAAAAATACCTTGCATCAGCTACAGTAAGAAGAGACGGATCTTCACGGTTTGGTGCTAGCAATCGCTACGGAACTTTCTATGCCGGCTCTTTGGGTTGGCGAATAGATAAGGAAGCTTTCCTCATTAATAATACATGGATCGACAGATTGATGTTGCGTGGTGGGTACGGAGTTATCGGAAATCAGGAAATTCCTAACTACGCATTTTCTGATGCATATGGTGTTAACTACAATTATCCTTTCGGTGGCACAAAAAATATTGGTTACGCAGTTTCTCAATTAGGTAATGCCAACGTAAAGTGGGAATCGAGCAATCAATTGAATACAGGTGTTGACTTGGTGATATGGGGTGGTAAACTCTCCGTATCGCTCGATTATTTCAATAAGATCACTTCCGATTTATTAAATAATCAACCTATTGCCACTTCTGCAGGGTTCGCGTCTCCTCCGATTGTGAACAACGGAAAAATATTGAACCGTGGATTTGAGATTGCGCTTAACTATGCCAACAAGATTGGAGACCTCAGATATTCGATAAGTCCAAATGCAGGTATTCTGCACAACGAAGTGCTGGCTGTCAATTCACCTATTTCCGGTGGGCTTTACGGCTCACAGTACGTTACACGGACAGAGAAAGGATATCAGGTGGGTTCGTTCTATATGTATCAGATGGAAGGTATCTTCCAAAATCAGTCTGATATTTTCACGCATGCTGTGCAAGGTTCGAGCACTGGCGCTTCCCGCATTCAGCCGGGCGATGTAAAATTTAAAGATCAAAATGGCGATGGCGTTATAGATGGCAACGACCGTGCTCACTTAGGTAGTGCGATACCAAAAGTTTCTGGTGGCCTTAATATTATGCTCAATTATAAGGGCTTCGATCTGTCTGTGTTTTTTCAAGGCGCCTACGGACAAAAAATCCTTTCGGTGTTGAACAGAGATATCGAAGGATTTTACAGGCCTTTCAATGTTACCGAACGGTATTTTTTAAATCACTGGACTGGCGAAGGATCTACCAATCAATACCCACGCGCCTCTTGGAATGCCGCTGGAAATAATACTCAAATTTCTTCCCGCTTTCTCGAATCAGGTTCTTACACCCGGTTGAAAAATTTACAGGTAGGTTATACCGTGCCTAAAGCGCTTTCGCAAAAATACGGCTTGGCGAATGTTCGAATCTATTTTTCAGGTACTAACCTTTTCACGTGGACGAAATACTCAGGCATGGATCCGGAAATGTCGGTGAGTAACAACTCTACAACTGATGGCGACAAAGCCAACGGAATTGACTGGGGAACATACCCTGCTGCTAAATCATATAATGTCGGAGTGAATATCAGTTTTTAACAAAGACAAACTATGAAGACAATAAAAATATCTGCACTGATTTCCGTTCTTCTTCTAAGTAGTTGTCATAATTATTTGGATGAGAATCTTCAGGGAACATTTTCAAGTGCCACATTTTATAAATCGCAAGACGATGCGTTGACTGCCATCGCTGGAGTGTACAATGTAACAGCCTTCGTTAACACCATGAACCAGCTCTGGGTTTTTTGGAGATGTTGCCTCTGATGATGCTGTAAAGGGCGGACTGGCCGGAGATCAGATCGATATACAATACATCGATCAATTCAATTATTTAAGAACGAATACAGTTTTGTCAAATGTATGGCAATACTATTATGAAGGAATTTCGCGTGCCAATTATGTGCTTTACTATGTTCCGTCCATTGGTATGGATGCTACACTCAGAAACAGAATTCTCGGAGAAGCGAAGTTCCTGAGAGCGTATTTTTATTTCAACCTCGTCAATATTTATGGTGAGATACCACTGAAATTATTGCCACCGCTTAGTCCTGCTCAAATTAATGTTGCCAAATCTCCGGTGGCCGACATTTATACACAGATACTGAAGGATTTGTCCGATGCTTCGAAGGTTCTTTCAAAAACATATTCAAGCACCGATCTAGGAAGAGCTACCAAAGGGGCGGCATTTGGATTGATGGCAAAAACCTATCTGTATCAACAAAATTGGGCAAGCGCACTGACTGCTATCGATTCGTTAGAGTCTTCGGCTTCATACAGCCTCGTGCAGGTTTATGAAAATAATTTTTTAGACTCTACACAAAATAACTCCGAGTCTATTTTTGAAATACAGCATCTTAATGGCCAGTCGCCGTCACTGGGAAGTTTTCTTGACCAGTACTTTTCTCCTGCTACTTACAACGGATATTATTTTAATGCACCTGTTCAGAATTTTATTAATGAATTCGAAACTACCTCTGGTGGGGTTGTCGATCCACGTTTGGATTACACTGTTGGCAGGGCAGGAAACAAATGGGTGAACGGCGAAAACTTTGATCCCACCTGGTCTGCCACCGGCTACCTGAATAGAAAACATGTACAATCAAAATTCGATGCACCCATTATCGGTAACTCCGGTCTCGATTATGTTTATATGCGCTACAGTGATGTTCTGCTAATGAAGGCCGAAGCGCTCAATGAATTAAGTCGCGGGACGGAAGCGATTGCGCCACTGAATCTTGTGAGAAAAAGAGCGCGAGAAAGTTATTTGTATGATCAGGGACTTCCTGGTTTCGGGGCTGTTCCGGCAAATTTATTACCCGATGTAGTTTATGCTGGTCAGTCTGATTTGCGACTAGCGATTCAACATGAGCGTCGCGTTGAATTAGGCTTTGAGTTCCACAGGTATTTTGATCTGATGCGCTACGGTCAGCAGGTGGCAGAAGCAGCACTTGGTGGAACAGGTTTTTCTTATGCTAAAAACAGGTACTTCCTTATTCCACAATCTGAGCTTGATACTAATCCGGCGATAACCGACTAAGTATATATGAAACCTTTGACAACATCGTATTTAATATCACGTATCCCAAATGGAGTGGCAACTTCATCAATCACTTTTCCCCTATCAATTATTTGAACACGAAGCGAGTACATATTTGGTGTCTCAATTGACCAACGCGAAGGGGTAGAAACCGTCAGGCGCTGAGTCAACTCCGCACCTTTGTTTGACTCAATGGATATAGACGATTCTGTTTTGGATACTTCGTTACCCTTTGAATCCAGTACAGTTGATCTAACTAAAAAATTATTTGAGGTTTTGTAATTGTTCCCTATGATCATCTTTGCAGAAACTGTGGCAGTCGACGAGTCTGCAACGGGTGTTGTAATGTATGTACCCCAATGTGCTACGTGCAATTGATCCACGAGCGTAAGCCATACATGTCTGTAAATACCTGAGCCTGAATACCACCGTGTGTTGGGCTGCCTCGAATTATCCACACGCACTACTATAATATTCTCTCCGCTTTTAATATAAGTAGTGAGGTCGTAATAAAAACTCATGTACCCGTTTGGATACTGACCGAGATGGTGACCGTTGATCCACACATCGCTGTTTTGATATACACCATCAAATTCGATCCATACATTCTTCTCAGTCACTGATTTTGAAAGTGTGAAATGTTTTCGATACCACCCGACACCTGTGGGCAAGTATCCGCCTCCGCCCCCGGTCGTTTCTTTTTCTGTAAACTCCTTTTCAATACTCCAGTCGTGTGGCAGATCAAGAGTTCTCCATTTACTGTCATTGAAATCTGTTTTAGCAGCGCCAACAGTATCGGTTTGAGAGAACCTCCAATTTATATCCATCAATAATCGCTGACGGTTATTCGGCGTGGCTGTGCAAAGAATAAAACCAGAGACAAGAACGAGACACAAGAATAATTTCTTCATTGATTTTTCGCAATAAACTTCTTGTTCATTTCGTCATATACGGCCATGAAATCATTGGCCTTTCCCTGTTTATCAAAGACAGACTCCCATGTATTCAGGGGTTCCCAGATTGCAGTTCCTTTTCCTTTTCCGTTAGGGAGACTGAACACGATCTCATGTACATCGCGCTTCTTT
>Ga0206968_10161_pt1 | contig 18463 bp, 14 predicted proteins | sample Alteio_BWOrgHeat_22_FD_153254 | JGI IMG/M metagenome (GOLD analysis project Ga0206968, IMG submission 153254) | Enriched cells from forest soil in Barre Woods Harvard Forest LTER site, Petersham, Massachusetts, United States -... | ecosystem: Environmental > Terrestrial > Soil > Temperate forest >... | reverse complement strand
AAAGATTCAGGTGATTGCGATCATAATCCGCCACCACCTCCAAAAGATTCAGGTGATTGCGATCATAATCCGCCACCACCTCCAAAAGATTCAGGAGACTGTGATAACAATACTCCAGTGCCTCCAAAAGATTCAGGAGATTGTGATAACAATCCGCCACCGCCGCCAAAAGATGATTGTGGTGATGGTATGGATTGTAATGCGCCAGGAAAAGTTATTGATGGCACCGCTGGTAATGATACCTTAACGGGTACAAATGGTAGCGATACAATATCTGGTAATGCTGGTAATGATGTCATCAACGGTGGTCCTGGTGAAGACGTTATTAATGGTGGTTCGGGTAACGATACTATTTCTGGTGGGCAATGCGACGATACTATACATGGTAATGAAGGCAATGACACTATTTTTGGGAATAGTGGTAATGATACTATCTATGGTGACGGATCCTCTACAAGTGGTACTACCGAAGTTGATTTAATAGTCAATGGTAACTTTAATACATCTGATAACGGTGGCAGTGCTACTGGTGAAGTAGGTGAAATTGATCATGGTAGCTGGAGTACATACAACAGTATTAACGGTTGGGATGCTTCGGTTGGTAAAATTGAAATTCAAACTGGTCCACAAGGTGGCACACCTACTACTGATAGTAATAATAATGTATTAGAATTAGATTCAGATGATTCTTCTCACACTAATTCTACTATCAATCAAACAGTCAACGTGCCAGAGGCTGGTGTATGGAAATTATCATTTGATTATTCTGGTCGAGAATTAGCAGGAGCAACAACAACTGAGACAAGTAAATTTGATGTACAAGTTGATAATGCTGTAGTAGCTACTTACAGTCCATCAAAAGGATATCAGTCTGATGAAATTTCTTTAAATTTATCTGCTGGTAGCCATAAAATATCTTTTCAAGCAGAAGGCACTCAAGATACATATGGGGCTCTAATTGATAAAGTAAGTTTAAAAGGGTTAGTAAGCACTCCTGCCACATACAATGATACTATTCATGGAAATGATGGTAATGATACTATTTATGGCCAACAAGGTGATGATAAAATCTTTGGCGATAAAGGTGATGATCATATTAGCGGCGGTGATGGTAATGATCAAATAGCTGGTAATAGTGGAAATGACAATATAACTGGCGATGCTGGTAATGATGTAATTTCTGGTGGTCAAGGAAATGATATTATCAGTGGTGGTGATGGTAATGATCACATTGCAGGTAATAGCGGTAACGATACAATAAATGGCGATGCTGGTAATGATATAATTACTGGTGGTAAAGGAAATGATATTCTTAACGGTGGTGATGGTAATGACAATATTGTAGGTAACACTGGGAATGATACCATTAATGGTGGCGCAGGCGATGATGTTATTCACGGTAACAATGGTGATGATACTATCGATGGCGGAGCCGGAAATGATATAATATTTGGTGGCAAAGGCGCAGATATTATTAATGGTGGTGATGGTAATGATCTTATATGCGGAGATACCGGCGACAATTGTATTCACGGTGGTGCTGGCAATGACTGCATCAAAGGTGATCAAGGCAATGAGCAACTATTCGGCGATGCTGGTGATGATACTATATCAGGTGGCGCTGGCAATGATATGATCTCAGGCGGAGACGGCAATGATCATCTAGATGGTAATACAGGTGATGATACTATCTCTGGGGATAATGGAGATGATATTATTAATGGCGATGATGGTAATGATAAGTTATTTGGCGGTAATGGTAATGATACTATTAACGGCGGCAAAGGCAATGATATTATCGATGGCGGCGCTGGTAGCGATACTATGCATGGCGAGAGCGGTAATGATACATTCAATAATTTAACAGTTGAAGATAAACTTGCTGACGGCTCTGCTGGTGATGATAAATTCAATTATAACTTTACTAGTGGTAATGGCCATAACTTAGAAGTCAGCGGTGGATCAGGACATGATGAATTAAACACATTAATGTCTGGAGCTAGTGGTTCGTGGACAATGAAAATAACAACATTATCTTCAACTATAGAAATCACCAACGGTAATGTTACAAGTGTTACCGGCTCTGATTATACAGCCATCAATGATACTAATAACTTCATTGATTTATCGAACCAATCAGGTACCATAGCAATGCATGATGCTACTAGTGGATCTGAAGTGATAGATTTCAGTGGATTAGATCACATACACTGGGCATAATTAATAAATAATAACTTAGCTTTAATCCAGATTTGGCGACAAATCTGGATTTTTTATTTTCAATCACTTATTTTTTTCTTAGATATACTATATATACAAGATATCTTATAAGATATCTGGCTTATAAATAATAATCAAAAATTTCTAAATCTTCTTATATTTGTACTATAGTATATATAGATGTAGGTTAACCATCTCTTATTTATACAAACCTCTTCAGTAAACAAGTACTTATAACAAATACAATACTCCTTATTAAATAAATTTATATTAATGAACTTTGGTTGACCAATCACTGTCTAAGAGACAGATTATAGTTATTATTATATTGATAATAACTGTGGTTAAACAATTATAATTGGAGGCTTTCTATGGCAACTATTAACGGCACACCAGGCAATGATGTTTTAAACGGCACTAGCTTTGATGATATTATCAATGGATTTAGTGGCGACGATACCATTACGGGTGGGGCAGGAAATGACACCATTAATGGCGGCGATGGTAATGATACAGTAAATGGTGGCACTGGTAATGATTCTATTTCTGGTGGCAATGGTAACGATAATCTGGATGGCGATGATGGCAATGATTTCGTATCAGGTGGCGCAGGAAATGATCTTATACATGGCGGTGATGGTAATGACACTTTATTTGGTGGCGTTGGTGATGACACAATTTTTGGTGGCAGCGGCGATGACTTAATCAAAGGTGATAGCGGCAACGATACTATAAGTGGCGATACTGGTAATGATACTATTTTTGGCGGTGATGGTAACGATACAATCAATGGCGGAGACGGTAACGATACAATCTCTGGTGGCAATGGTAATGATTATATTGATGGCGGGACTGGTAATGATGTTATCAATGGCGACTCAGGGAATGATACTTTAATCGGTAATTCCGGAGACGATACTATCAAGGGCGGCGATGGCAACGATAGCCTTAATGGTAATGATGGTAACGATTTTTTGTATGGTGGCAAAGGGGATGATGCTATTCACGGGGATAATGGTAATGATTACATTCAAGGTGATTCTGGGAATGACACTCTATTTGGTGATAGCGGTAATGATGAAATGCATGGCGGTGATGGAAATGACTACATGGATGGTGGTACACAAGATGATTTAATGTTCGGTGGTAATGGTAATGACACTATGCTTGGTGGCAGTGGCAATGACACTATGTCTGGCGATACAGGCAATGATGCTCTGTATGGTGGCAGCGGCACAGATACTATGTCTGGTGGCGACGGAAATGATTTTATGGATGGCGGCGATAATGCGGATATAATGTCTGGCGGTAAAGGCGACGATACTATGTATGGTGGTCTTGGTGATGATACTATCAATGGTGACTCAGGCAATGATTACATTCACGGCGACGATGGTAATGACACTATCAATGGCGGGGATGGAAATGATACTTTGTTTGGTGATAATGGTAATGATACTATTTCCGGTGGTTCTGGTAATGATTACATTGATGGTGGTGCCGGTAATGATACCATCGATGGTAATAGTGGAAATGATGTTATTGACCACTTAACATCCGATGATATTTCTGCATCTGGTAGTAGCGGTAATGATGTAATGAATTACGATTACACAGAAAATGCTGGCTCATTAAATGTAAGCGGTGGTACGGGATCAGATGCATTAGATATTAATATGTCAGGTGCGTCTGGTTCATGGACAACTGTTATCCAAATTAGTGGCGGCGGTGCTATTACTATAGTAAATGGCGATGTTACCTCAAATACTGCAACGGCAGGAACAGATTATACATCTATAAATGACACTAATAACTTTTTGGATATGGCAGAAAAATCAGGGACAGTGACTATAACTGATTCTAGTGCACAAACTGAAGTAATAAACTTCGACACTTTGGATCATATTACTTGGGCTTAATTGTTATATAATCGACCGTTATTCTTAACGGTCATTCATGGAGAGAAACAAGTGTTCCAGATAATGGTGGTGTCATTCACCACCAAGGATGGAGCACTTTTTATTTATAGTTTATATTAATTTGTGGTATGCTTCTAACGTTAATATTTTTTATAAATTAAGTCTTATGGGATCAACTAATCCATTCATATCTTTTCTTATCAGTATTATTCTTATTTTTGGCATTTTTGGTTTAATTACTGTTTTAGCACATGTCATTGTTTTTGCTATTGTCGTTGCCGGTGGACTGTTTGTTTTATTTTGGATAAAAAATAAATTATTCCCAAATAAATTATCTAGCCAAGAGAAAATAAAAATATTTACCCAAAGAATGAATGATTATCAAGCTAGCCATAAGAACCAAGATAATTATGAGAATCATGAAGAAAAACACGAAGGCCGCATTATAGACGTAGAGCCTGATAGATAGTGGCGTGTGGGTTTGTCTTATGTGGTTTTATATAACCTTTTGTAAAAAAATAAAAAATTTTAAAAATTTCTTAAAGATTTCATAGATAAGTTGTTGACAAGTTTTATTAAGTCCGTATAATCCTTTTTCACTGGCCCAGCAAATTTAGTTTTACCGGGCAGCTCTTTAAAAAAACAAAACAAGTAATTTGTGTAGGCACTTAGTCGATAAATTTGAGTAGATAGAGTCAAAGGTCAAAATCAAGAGATCAGATACTATATACAAGGCTAGGTTATAAAAGCGAAAGCTATCCTAATCGAGTTGAAGTTTCATAGTATCACGTAATATGTCTCTGTTTGAATTATTAACCTAATTCGAATGGTAAGTATTACAAAACAATTAAAAAACAAAAGAGTTTGATCCTGGCTCAGATTGAACGCTGGCGGTATGCTTAACACATGCAAGTCGAACGGTAGCAGGTCTAGCTTGCTAGATGCTGACGAGTGGCGGACGGGTGAGTAACGCGTAGGGATCTGTCTAGGAGCGTGGGACAACACGGGGAAACTCGTGCTAATACCACATACGTTCTAAGGAAGAAAGGCGGGTAGCAATACCTGTTGCTCTTAGGTGAACCTGCGTTGGATTAGCTAGTTGGTGGGGTAAAGGCCTACCAAGGCGACGATCCATAGCTGTTCTGAGAGGAAGATCAGCCACACTGGGACTGAGACACGGCCCAGACTCCTACGGGAGGCAGCAGTGGGGAATATTGGACAATGGGCGCAAGCCTGATCCAGCAATACCGCGTGTGTGAAGAAGGCCTGAGGGTTGTAAAGCACTTTCAGCGAGGAGGAAGGTTGTGCAGCTAATACCTGTATAATTTGACGTTACTCGCAGAAGAAGCACCGGCTAACTCTGTGCCAGCAGCCGCGGTAATACAGAGGGTGCAAGCGTTAATCGGAATTACTGGGCGTAAAGAGTGCGTAGGCGGATATTTAAGTCATATGTGAAAGCCCCGGGCTTAACCTGGGAACTGCATCTGATACTGGATATCTAGAGTATGGTAGAGGACAGTGGAATTTCTGGTGTAGCGGTGAAATGCGTAGATATCAGAAGGAACACCAGTGGCGAAGGCGACTGTCTGGGCCAATACTGACGCTGAGGTACGAAAGCGTGGGTAGCGAACAGGATTAGATACCCTGGTAGTCCACGCCGTAAACGATGAGAACTAGCTGTTGGTCATATTAAAATGACAAGTAGCGCAGCTAACGCGATAAGTTCTCCGCCTGGGGAGTACGGCCGCAAGGCTAAAACTCAAAGGAATTGACGGGGGCCCGCACAAGCGGTGGAGCATGTGGTTTAATTCGATGCAACGCGAAAAACCTTACCTACCCTTGACATCCTTAGAATCCTATAGAGATATGGGAGTGCTTCGGAACTAAGAGACAGGTGCTGCATGGCTGTCGTCAGCTCGTGTCGTGAGATGTTGGGTTAAGTCCCGTAACGAGCGCAACCCCTATACTTAGTTGCTAGTGGCGAAAGCTACGCACTCTAAGTAGACTGCCGGTGACAAACCGGAGGAAGGTGGGGATGATGTCAAGTCATCATGGCCCTTATGGGTAGGGCTACACACGTGCTACAATGGGCAGTACAGAGGGCGTTGAAACCGCGAGGTGGAACAAATCCCGAAAAGCTGTTCATAGTCCGGATTGGAGTCTGCAACTCGACTCCATGAAGTTGGAATCGCTAGTAATCGCAAATCAGCATGTTGCGGTGAATACGTTCCCGGGCCTTGTACACACCGCCCGTCACACCATGGGAGTGGGTTGTACCAGAAGTAGGTAGGCTAACCGCAAGGAGGCCGCTTACCACGGTATGATTCATGACTGGGGTGAAGTCGTAACAAGGTAGCCGTAGGGGAACCTGCGGCTGGATCACCTCCTTAAGAGTACAACTTTTGATATCTAATCTATTAGATGATTAAACTAAGTGTCTACTCAAATTGCTTGTTTTTTTAAAGTAATAAAATTTAAAAAATTTTTTAAATTTTTTGCTCTTTAACAATTTAAATTAAAGTAAAACGTACACTGCAAGTGATTATGTTGATTCCTAAACGTAATTACTGTGCAATTCAATTTTAGGTTTAATTGAGAAGATATAACGGTATTAATCTAGAGATAGGTTAATTGAAGTTATATGGTCAAAATATTAAGCGCTAACGGTGGATGCCTAGGCGGTAGAAGGCGAAGAAGGACGTGTAAGTCTGCGAAAAGCCACGGCGAGCTGACAAGAGAGCATTGACCCGTGGATATCCGAATGGGGAAACCCGGCCGTAAGGCCATTGTATATAAGAAATTATATATGAAGCGAACGTGGGGAACTGAAACATCTAAGTACCCACAGGAAAAGAAATCAAACGAGATTCTGTAAGTAGCGGCGAGCGAAAGCGGAAGAGCCCAGTCTGTATAAGTTTATATTATTTTATTGGAACGAGCTGGAAAGCTAGACCACAGCAGGTGATAGTCCTGTACATTAAAAGATATTATAAATGGCAGCGAAGAGTAAGCCGGGACACGTGAAATCCTGGTTGAAGATAGGGGGACCATCCTCTAAGGCTAAATACTAACTACCGACCGATAGTGAACAAGTACCGTGAGGGAAAGGTGAAAAGAACCCCGTTGAGGGGAGTGAAATAGAAACTGAAACCGTTAGCGTACAAGCAGTGGGAGCATACAGTAATTTATTATTGATATGTGACTGCGTACCTTTTGTATAATGGGTCAGCGAGTTATTTATAGTGGCAAGCTTAACGCAAGGTAGGCGCAGGGAAACCGAGTCTGAAAGGGCGACAGTCGCTATAAGTAGACCCGAAACCGAGCGATCTATCCATGGCCAGGGTGAAGGTGAGGTAACACTTACTGGAGGCCCGAACCCACTAACGTTGAAAAGTTAGGGGATGAGTTGTGGATAGGAGTGAAAGGCTAATCAAGCTCGGAGATAGCTGGTTCTCCTCGAAAGCTATTTAGGTAGCGCCCTAAAAGTAATTATCAGGGGTAGAGCACTGTTTCGACTAGGGGGCCATAGCGGCTTACCAACTCGATGCAAACTACGAATACTGAATAATGTAATTTTAGGAGACACACGGCGGGTGATAAGGTCCGTCGTGAAAAGGGCAACAGCCCAGACTACCAGCTAAGGTCCCCAAGTTAAGGCTAAGTGGGAAACGAAGTGGGAAGGCAAAGACAGCCAGGAGGTTGGCTTAGAAGCAGCCATCCTTTAAAGAAAGCGTAATAGCTCACTGGTCGAGTCGTCCTGCGCGGAAGATGTAACGGGGCTAAAGCCTTACACCGAAGCTGTAGGTTTAATAGAAATATTAAGCGGTAGAGGAGCGTTCTGTAGGCTGATGAAGGAGAATTGAGAAGTTTTCTGGAGGTATCAGAAGTGCGAATGCTGACATGAGTAACGATAATGCGGGTGAGATGCCCGCACGCCGAAAGTCCAAGGTTTCCTGCACGACGTTAATCGGAGCAGGGTTAGTCGGTTCCTAAGGCAAAGCCAAATGGTGTAGTCGATGGGAAACTGGTTAATATTCCAGTACTTTAAAATAGAAGTGAAGTGATGACGTAGGAGGCTATGCATAGCTTGGCGTTGGTAGACCAAGTACAAGCAAGTGGCTAGATATCTAGGCAAATCCGGATATCTTACTTCAATGTAGATAGTGAGATGCGACGTGTAAGACTGTAAAAAGTCCGAAGATGCAGATGCCAAACTTCCAAGAAAAGTCGCTAAACGTTAAATATTTTAAAACCGTACCCCAAACCGACACAGGTGGACAGGTAGAGAATACTAAGGCGCTTGAGAGAACTCGGGTGAAGGAACTAGGCAAAATGGTACCGTAACTTCGGGAGAAGGTACGCCCTTGAATGTGTAATCATTTACTGATGAAGCATACGAGGGTCGAAGAAACTAGGTGGCTGCGACTGTTTAGCAAAAACACAGCACTCTGCAAACACGAATAAGTGGAAGTATAGGGTGTGACGCCTGCCCGGTGCCGGAAGGTTAATTGATGGGGTCATTGGGGTAACCTAAGAAGCTCTTGATCGAAGCCCCGGTAAACGGCGGCCGTAACTATAACGGTCCTAAGGTAGCGAAATTCCTTGTCGGGTAAGTTCCGACCTGCACGAATGGCGTAACGATGGCCACACTGTCTCCACCCGAGACTCAGTGAAATTGAAATTGCTGTGAAGATGCAGTGTACCTGCGGCAAGACGGAAAGACCCCGTGAACCTTTACTATAGCTTTACACTGGACTTTGAGTTTGCTTGTGTAGGATAGGTGGGAGACTATGAAGGCTAGACGCTAGTTTAGTTGGAGTCAACCTTGAAATACCACCCTGGCAAGCTTGAGGTTCTAACCTAGAACAGAGAACCTGTTCAGAGACAGTGTATGGTGGGTAGTTTGACTGGGGCGGTCTCCTCCTAAAGAGTAACGGAGGAGTACAAAGATACCCTCAATACGGTCGGAAATCGTATGAAGAGTGCAAAGGCATAAGGGTGTTTGACTGCGAGACAGACAAGTCGAGCAGGGACGAAAGTCGGTCTTAGTGATCCGGTGGTTCTGAATGGAAGGGCCATCGCTCAACGGATAAAAGGTACTCCGGGGATAACAGGCTGATACCGCCCAAGAGTTCATATCGACGGCGGTGTTTGGCACCTCGATGTCGGCTCATCACATCCTGGGGCTGAAGCAGGTCCCAAGGGTATGGCTGTTCGCCATTTAAAGTGGTACGCGAGCTGGGTTCAGAACGTCGTGAGACAGTTCGGTCCCTATCTGCCGTAGGCGAAGGAAATTTGAGAGGAGCTGCTCCTAGTACGAGAGGACCGGAGTGGACACATCCCTGGTGTTCCGGTTGTTGTGCCAATGGCATTGCCGGGTAGCTAAATGTGGAGCGGATAACCGCTGAAAGCATCTAAGCGGGAAGCCCACCTCAAGATTAGATTTCCCAGAGAGATCTGTAAGGCTCGTTGAAGACTACGACGTTGATAGGTTGGGTGTGTAAGCGTAGCGATACGTTGAGCTAACCAATACTAATTGGCCGAGAGTTTTGACCATATAACTTCAATTGACTTAAAAAGATTGATTTTATTAGACTTTAAAGTTAAAGATTGATATTGTCATCGCTGCGAAGACGGGAATGACAAGCGTGTACGTTTTACTAAGAATTTAAATTGTGACTGCAAACCAAATTGGATAAATAAAAATTATCCTAACGCTTTGCTTGGCGGCAATAGCAAACTGGAACCACCTGAACCCATTTCGAACTCAGAAGTGAAACGGTTTAGCGCCGATGATAGTGTGGATTACCCATGTGAAAGTAGGACACTGCCAAGCTTTTATTAAATAAAACCCCATTATATAAACATATAATGGGGTTTTTTTTGGTCTGTAATTTGCATAATTCTAGTGATCTCTACCCCTAAAGTGGGAGAATGGAGCTTGCAAAGCAATCTGGCAATGGTGTTGATTATACAACTGCACAATATTAAACTAATTCGTGCAAATAATAATCAAGTTCCCGAGTACTGCCATGTTTTGCTCGCAGTCTAAGAAAGCTTGACAACTAAAATAGTTTTGTTATAATCCATTATCGTTCTAACTTGGATATAGAATTGTATGTATCTATTTTTTGCTGCCCCTATTTTATTTTTGTTTATATTCTCAATTACACTAATTTGTACTTCGATCTGTTGTTTGACATTTCTATCAATTCCTTTTTTATGTTTTTCTACTTTAGGAATACTTTTTGGGTTTATAGCTCCAACCAATATTTTTATGGGACTATTTTGTACTGCTGGTATATTGGCTTGCTTTACATGGGTAATTGTTAATAATACATTGGATTTATATTACGAATGTTTAACATTTGGATTCGAAGCAACCATAATAATTAGTAAAAGTATTGTTACCATACTAGAATTACTTTTTTCAATTCCATTTACAATTATATCGATGATTGTATCAACGGTAATGAATTTAAATACGCTTTTAACTAGACGGACAGTTTCTCCTAGAACCATCAGGCCAGTATTTAGATCTCTATCAGATATTAGACCACTGCCAGTTCCCACAAGTCATAGCTTTCGACCTTACATTCCACCAACTACACCATTACGATCTGTACAGCAAGGAATTGTTATACCTGGTTATATACCACAAGTACCAGCTGTTGTTCCCCAACCACAATCTGTCAACTCACCACAACAGGGACAATTAATAACAGCACCTTTATCCTTGCAGCACCCAACCCCGTAACGTAAGCGTCCATAAGTTGAATTATGAAATGATTTTTATTTTTTTCTTAATTATTCTAAAAATATATAGCTAAGTACCATAACTACTATCAATAGTAGGAGCCCTAGTAGCGATCTAAAGAAGAGCTAAGCCATAATAGTAATATTTGCCAATGTTAATAATGCTGCTACACGCTCTATGGGTTATCCACGTAATAACACTTCATAGAAAAACTAACAAAACTATTATTTCTGATAAGGTACAAATTCTTTTTTCTTATCAGAAAAAAAGATTTCTTTTAATACAGGAAGTTTTTTTCTAGCTGTAAGGCGACCCATTTGCGACATATCTTTTGCATAGCGATGATCATCAAGCTGCCCCCAGCCAGGGTGAGGTCGTTCAAAATTTACTCTAAAATATTTATTATGGAGTAATTGCTCAAGATAATAATTTGAACTTTGGGTTTGAGATTCAAACATCAAATCCATAAGTTTTCTAGACCACCATCGCACGCCTGCTTTTAGATAAGGCGGTGAAAAATTTTCACTAGCATGGCCAGTGCCTATAGATAGCATGTTTATATCATTTGCCGTAAAAGCTTCATCAAATTCGCGATGACATTCATTAGATATTTTTACTGCTTCAGCATAGGCAACTAAACCAGGATTATTTGCCCAGATACCTCCATCTGAAAAAATGCCATGTCCTGGTAGTGTAACTGGATCAAAATATCCTGGAGCTGCAGCTGTTGCTAAAATAACATCAAGGGTATAAAAGTCATAACTATCGCTTTGAGTAGGTAAATGCGCGGTTTTAAAAACGTATGGTTTGCCTTGAATAAGATTAGTGGTGGGAATAACAAGTCGTGTTTTATTAATATGCGTTAATTTTTTTTCATCAGTATATTTTTTTAATAAAGATATAACCCCGGCAAAAGAATATCTTGAACGAAATAATTCGTCTAATGTTACGCCAGTAAAATATCTTGTAAACGGATTAAAAGTAAATGTAAACATCCGTCCCATAATATGTGAGAAATATGGATCATTAAGAGTAAAGATTTTTGGTAACTGAGCAGAGTAAATTAGCTCAATTTCTCGCATAGGAAGACCAAGGGCAAGTAACACAGCTATCACTGCACCAGTTGATGTCCCAGCAATAAGATCAAAATATTCAGTCAGCGGACATCCGATTTTTTCTTCTAACTCTAATAAAAAACCAGCCGTGAACGCTCCACGCGCGCCACCACCATCTAAGCTAAGAATTTTAAACATGATTTGTTAATATAAAATTCAATTTATTTTTTATATAGTTATATCTTAGTTTATATTAAATTTTGAATAGAATTATAAATTAAGATTAATTTTTTTCTCTTGAGTTTTGTTAATAAGTTTTTTATCATTGCACAAACTTGTTATAATATTTTTTTATTGATTTAGTGTAATTTATACGGGGTAGTTTAGTGTGAATGATCATACTCATAAGCATTGCAATGATGATTCTGATGTTATCGATACGAGCAGAAGAAAGTTTTTAACTAGTGCTACATCAGTTATCGGTGGTATCGGCATGGCTTATGCAGCCTTTCCTTTTTTAGCTTCTTGGCAACCAAGTACTCGAGCACTTGCTGGAGGGGCGCCAGTTGAGGCTGATATTAGTAAACTTCGTTTAGGTGAACAGGTAATTTACGAATGGCGTGGTCGTCCAGTGTTTATTGTTCATCGTACACCGCAAATGTTAGCTGAGCTTGATAAATTAAATGATAGATTACGCGATCCTGCATCTTATGAAAGTGAACAGCCAGCGTATGCTAAAAATATTCATAGATCTATTAAACCTGAATATTTAGTTATTACCGGTGTCTGTACGCATTTAGGTTGTACCCCATTATTAAAACCAGAAATTGGTAGTGTTACTAGTACTTGGCCAGGCGGTTATTTTTGCCCTTGTCATGGCTCTGGTTATGATATGGCTGGACGGGTATTTAAAGACGTTCCAGCACCTTTGAACTTAGCTGTTCCACCATACAAATTTGTTAAAGACAAATTAATTCTAATCGGTGTTGATGAGCAAAAAGGAACATAAAATGTCGATTGATACAAATAATAAAAAATATTCTTTTAATAATATTTACAATGGCGTTTACACATGGATAAACGATCGTCTCCCGATAGAAAGATTTACCAAAGAACATCTAACAGAATATTATGCTCCAAAGAATTTTAATTTTTGGTATTATTTTGGTTCTCTTGCTTTATTTGTTTTGGTAAACCAAATTATCACTGGTATTTGGTTGACGATGAATTATGTACCAACTGCTGATCAAGCTTTTGCTTCTATAGAATATATAATGCGAGATGTTTCCTATGGTTGGTTGTTACGTTATATGCATTCGACAGGGGCGTCATTTTTCTTTATTGTAATTTATTTACATATGTTTAGATCTTTGTTATACGGATCTCACAAAAAACCACGCGAACTTGTGTGGTTATTTGGAATGGTAATCTTTTTATGTTTAATGGCAGAAGCGTTCATGGGTTACTTACTTCCTTGGGGCCAAATGTCTTTTTGGGGTGCAAAAGTAATTACCTCTTTATTTGGTGCAGTGCCATTTATTGGCGATTGGTTAGTAACTTTTATAACGGGTGACTATAATATTACAACTACTACATTAAATCGTTTCTTTGCTTTGCATGTTGCTGCATTGCCAATGTTAATTTTAGGTTTAGTAGTTATGCATTTATCTGCTTTACATAAAGTAGGCTCAAATAATCCTGATGGTATTGATATTAAAAAAAATAAAGATTTAGCTACTGGGATCCCTTTAGATGGGATACCATTTCATCCATATTACACAGTTAAAGATATAACCGGTGTAATAGTTTTTCTGATGGTCTTTTGTTTTGTGATCTTCTTTTTGCCAGAAGGATTTGGTTATTTTCTTGAGGGTCCAAATTTTACACCGGCTGATCCTTTAAAAACACCAGAGCATATTGCACCGGTTTGGTACTTTACTCCGTTTTATTCTATATTGCGTGCCGTACCAAATAAATTAATGGGTGTGATCTCTATGGGTGCTGCGGTTGCTGTACTATTTGTAGTCCCATGGCTTGATCGCAGTAAAGTTAACTCCATTAGATATCGTGGTATATATTATAAAATTGCTTTGATTTTATTTGTAATTAGTTTTTTTGGCTTAGGATATTTAGGTACTTTACCACCGGATCCAATTAGAACTATTTTTGCTAGACTCTTCTCGATTGGATATTTTGCATTTTTCTTTTTAATGCCAATATATACCACGTTTGATGCGGTTAAATTAGAACCAACAAGAGTAAAATAATAAATATAAATACATTGTGATTTGAAGTGAGTTTGATATGGATTATGTTTTAAAAAGTTTAATTGCCTTATTTCTTTTATTATCTTTTCAAACAAGCTATGCGAATGAGCCTGATGTTAAATTATTAAAAGCACCGATTAATCCTCAGGATGAAGCATCCTTACAGCGCGGTGCTAAATATTTCATGAACTTTTGTAGTGGTTGCCATTCTGCAGAATATATGCGTTATAGCCAAATGGCAAAAGATATTAAACTTAGTGATTCTGAAGGTCAGATTTTAACTGATCTTATTAAAACTAATTTAATGTTTAATACGACTGATATTAATAGTCATATTACTTCAGGTATGACTAAAATCGACGCTACTAAATGGTTTGGTACCGCTCCACCAGATTTAACAATGGTAACACGCGTTCGAGGTAATGATTGGGTTTATACTTATTTAAAATCTTTTTATACTGATCCGAAGCGACCATGGGGCGTTAATAATTTAGTATTTAAAGATGTGGCAATGCCTAATGTTTTACAAGATTATCAAGGTGAGCAAAACCTAGTTAACCACAAATTGGTGCAAGTAAAACCAGGTTTATACAATAGCAAAGAATTTAACGGTTTAGTTGCCGATATAACTAATTTTTTGGCTTATACTGCAGAGCCTTATAAAGCTATTAGGATTTATTACGGCGTTTGGGTAATGCTATTTTTAGCCTTATTTTTCGTGTTTGCGTATTTAATGAAAAAAGAATTTTGGAAAGATTTAAAAAATAAATAAAAATATTAACGTAACTCTTTGTAATATAACATAAAATTTTTACACTTTATATTAATGCTAGCCCAAATGATGAGAGTGGGTTACAATAGTCTAATTATTATATCTGGGAGCATTATTTGATATGGGATCGATAACTACAAAGCGTTCAGTGATGACGTGTTTTTCCGAAGAAGATAATATCTATTGTCACCAAGTTCGTATTGTATTGGCAGAAAAAGGTGTAAATGTTGAGATTATAGATGTAAAGCCTGAAAATCCACCTGAAGAATTAATTATTTTAAATCCATATCAATCTTTACCAACTTTGGTCGACAGAGATCTAGTTGTCTACTCAGCAAATATTATTATGGAATACTTGGATGAAAGATTTCCACATCCTCCACTTCTTCCAGTTTATCCAGTAGCTCGTGCTAAAACCCGTTTGATGATGTCAAGAATTGATGAAGATTGGTATAGTCTTGCAGACAAAATTGATCGTAATATTGGTGATGTCGCCAAACATCGCAAAGATCTATTAGACAGTATTTTAAGTATCAATGATGTATTTTCAGAAAATAAGTTTTTCTTAAGTGAAGAATTTTCTTTAGTAGATTGTTGTATTGCACCTTTATTATGGCGCTTACCAAAATATAAAATTGAACTCCCTAAACAAGCATCAGCCGTAAAAGCTTATGCTAAACGAATTTTTGAAAGAGAATCATTTCAAGTAAGTTTAACAAACACTGAAAAAGCATTTGTTACTAAAGATTCAGAGCAAGTGACAGTTTAGGAATAAACTGAAGGATAAATAATGACACCTAGTAGACCATATCTATTAAGAGCGCTTTATAATTGGATTTTAGATAACGGCATGACACCACATATTGTTATTGATGCTAATTATAAAGGCGTAGTGGTACCACGTGAGCATGTTGAAGATGGACAAATTATTTTATCTGTAGCTCCAGAATCAGTGCATGCAATGGAAATGAAGAATCATTATATTGCATTTGCGGCACGTTTCTCTGGTGTGAGTCGAGATATCTATTTACCAATTATGTCAATCACTGCTATTTATGCAGAAGAAAACCGCAAAGGTATGGTATTTGCTGAAGAAGTTTATGATCAAGAAAGCAATTCCAATACCAATAGTCATAAAAATGATAACAAAAATACCACTTCGGTAAAAAAACTGAAAACCTCAAGACCAGCACTTAAAATTGTAGCGTCAAATCCTGATTTAGAAAATAAAGATAAGAAGTAATTTTTTTCTGACATTGATGGGAGTATACTATCAATAATATATTTATCTAATCAGGGGATACTTATGCTAATCGGCGTTCCAAAAGAAATCAAAAATAATGAATTTCGTGTTGGCTTAACACCATCTAGTGCACAAGAATTAATTGAACGTGGCCATAGTGTAATGATTGAAACAAATGCTGGACATGGCGTTGGTTTTGATGACGATGATTACATAAATATTGGTGCACAGATAACATCTGATGCAGCAAAAATTTTTAAAACTGCGGATATGATTGTCAAAGTAAAAGAGCCGCAACCCCACGAATGTCACTTACTTAAAAAAGATCAAATTCTATTCACTTATTTACATCTTGCGCCGGATCCAATCCAAACAGATCTTTTAGTTAAATCTGGTTGTGTTGCCATTGCTTATGAGACAGTAACTGATAACTTTGGTGGCTTGCCATTATTATCGCCGATGAGTGAAGTTGCTGGTCGGATGGCAATCCAGGCTGGTGCACATTGTCTTGAAAAAACTCAAGGCGGTAGTGGTATGTTATTAGGTGGTATACCAGGCGTACCTGCTGCTCGGGTAGTTATATTAGGCGGTGGTGTCGTTGGTACGAATAGTATTCGCATGGCCATTGGTATGGAAGCTAATGTAACAGTAATAGATAAGTCAATAAAACGTTTACGAGAATTAGATTTTCAATTTGGCTCCCAATTAAATACTGTGTTTGCAACCATGCATAATATAGAATTTTATGTTTCTAAATCAGATTTAGTTATTGGCGCCGTTTTAGTACCCGGGGCCGCAGCACCCAAGCTTGTCACAAGACAAATGTTAAAGAATATGAAACGTGGATCAGTTTTAGTTGACGTGTCTATTGATCAAGGTGGCTGCTTTGAAACCAGTCGCCCAACCACTCACGACAAACCGACATTTATTGAAGAAGGTATCGTGCATTATTGTGTTGCTAATATGCCAGGTGGCTGTGCACGAACTGCAACAATTGGATTGAATAATGCTACATTGCCATATATTATAAATCTAGCAGAAAAAGGTTATAAAAAAGCATTACTATCAGATCGTCATTTATTAAACGGCCTTAATGTTATGCACGGTAAAATAACTTACAGGGCGGTTGCTGATGCTCTTAACAAAGAAAATAATTATGTAGCTGCGGAAGTATTATTGGGTGCGGCCTAGAAGTTCATATAATAAATTATATAAATTAATCGAAACGACAAATAAAATTAATCAATTATCTAAGGACAGAGATGAAAAATTTAAATACCATAGTGTTTGGGCTTGTTATTTGTGGGACTAGTGTCTTTTATAGCATGGGGATAAATGCTAATAATTTCAATGGCCCTTATCTTTCTGCTGGCATTGGCGGTAATGAACATATCTTTCAAGATGCTTCGACAGTTAGTATATCCTTACCCGTTATTCCTTTGAATATTTCGTTTAATCCAAATGGATCGGGTTGGGATAAAGATTTTAAAGGTAGTTTGTATGTTGGTTATGATAATACTTTTAATCATCAAATTTATACGGCCTTAGAAGCCGGAGTAGGTTTGCAAAAAAAACTAGGCAATCAAAAAACTTTAGATACAACTTCAATATTAGGCGGAGTGCCAGTAACACATATTCATCTTAACACTAAAGCTAATAGCTCAAACTCAAATCTATCATTTCTTTTTAAAGCAGGTTTTTTAACCACTCCTAAAACAGTAATTTATGGGCTTATTGGCACTGAAGTTTCTAGATTCAATGTATATGAACGGTTGGTATTTTCTGCAGATTTTGGCTCTGGTCCAGTAATGGGTTGGGCATATGGCAATAAAAGCTCAACAAAAGCAGGATTTACGTTAGGATTAGGAATGGATAGTTATCTTACCGATAATTTAACCTACGGTATCAAATTTATTCACACTATATATAAAAATGTTCCATCGCCAATGGTCTCTGGAATTCTAGGTGGCGCCGCAACAGGACCAATAGTTGTACATAATATGCTTGATATCCATGCACATGCGTTGACTCTAAATGCTACCTATCATTTTTGAAGAGTTATGACAAATTAGACTTTAAACCGCATAGAACTATAATTGTGTTTTGAACTAATAATTGTGTTTTAAAATCAGAAGCCATAAATGCGACGTATTTTTTTTAGTTTTGTTAAGTTATCACTAGGAAAATATCAATGGCTAAAATATAAATTTTGATTTAGTATTTAAATCCA
>Ga0206968_10160_pt1 | contig 18468 bp, 14 predicted proteins | sample Alteio_BWOrgHeat_22_FD_153254 | JGI IMG/M metagenome (GOLD analysis project Ga0206968, IMG submission 153254) | Enriched cells from forest soil in Barre Woods Harvard Forest LTER site, Petersham, Massachusetts, United States -... | ecosystem: Environmental > Terrestrial > Soil > Temperate forest >... | reverse complement strand
ACCCCGTGGAGCTGAAAGTCGGTACGCTGGACGCCGGGCAGAGCGTGACCAAGACCTTGTCGTTGACGCCTCGTCAGGCGGGCCGATTCGTGAACCGCGTCACCGCGACCGCAGACGGCGGCCTGACTGCGACCGCCGAGCATCCGGTTACGGTGCAACTCGCGCGACTTGCGATCACGAAGACCGGACCCACCGCGCGTTATGTCGATCGTCCCGCGACCTGGGACATTCGCGTGTCGAACCCGGGCGAAGTGGCGGTCGCGAACGTGGTGGTGCGCGACCAGCTGCCGCCGGACCTGGGATTCGTCAGCGCCACGGAAGGCGGACAACTGAATCAGAATCAAGTGATCTGGAACATCGGCACCCTGCAACCGCGGGAAGAGAAGGCGCTGCAAGTGACCACCAACTGTTTGCGAATCACTGAGAAGGCGATCAATGTGGCCATCGCGACGGCCGATCCGGGTTTGTCGGTGAAGGCCGAGGCGGGCGTAGAGATTCGTGGTTTGCCGGCTTTCCGCTTGGAGGTCATCGATCGGCCTGATCCCATCGAGGTCGGCGGCCGAACCACGTACACGATCAACGTCACCAATCAAGGGTCGCTGCCCGGCAACCAGGTGCAAATCACGGCGTATGTACCCAAGGAAATGCGCGTGATCAACGCTCGGGGACCGAGCACGCCGCGCGTCGAAGGCAATACCATCACGTTCCCGGGCGTGGATTCCGTGCAGCCTAAGCAAACGCTGGAATACACTGTGGAAGTCGAAGCCCTGCAGGCCGGCGATGTGCGTTTCCGGGCCGAGTTGCGCAGTCAGACGCTCGGCAATGTGCCGGTGATCGAGGAAGAGAGCACGAACATCTATGATGCTGGCTCAAGCGGCCGGCCGCAGCCGCCACCGGCCGGAACTCAAACTCCCAGGGCGCCGGCGCCCGGAGGTCCCCCGATCGGCCCACCGCCACCCATTGGTCCGTCTACCAACGGTACGCGCCTGACTCCGACTCCCGCGCCGGTGATTGCCACGACCGGAATGCGGACTTCGCCTGCTCTGCCCACGGCTAATCCGCCACCTGGAGCTTCGAATACGGGATACGTCACCCCGGCGTTTCAGCCGCAATCAACGCCAACAAACAATTTCGCTGGACCATCAATCCCACCACCATAGTTATCAAGTAACTCGTCACGGTCACAGCCTTGTTGATTCCTAAGTCACACCTGGCTACCATCCAATTATCAGCTAGCCCCAAAAGCGATGCGTAGATGTCAGACAACCGGGACTTAGCGGGCCAGCCATGCGACCTGGACAGCTTAAGCCAAATGATCTTGAAGTTGCCATCCTGGCTCGCATGGCCAAGCAAGAGCCATTTCTTGCCGATTTTATTGAACGGCTTCAAGTGTTAAGCCGCCAATTCACAGGCGTAGGTAGTTTTACCAATTTCAAATGTGACCAATCGGCTGTCGAAACGCCCCAGCGTCACGTTAGCCTCGACGCATTAATCACAATGCCTAGGGTGCCAAATGGGTTGACCGCGGTCTTGTTTTTGAACGGAGCGTATCCGGAATGCCTTGAGATATGCACATTCGGCGACGATCTCTGGGATGGCGTTTATGATAGTTTCGCCATCGAATAAAACCGGGTAATGATTGTATTGAGTAAGAGAATGACCTACCGGGCCGATTGTCTTAAAGTCCCAAAAAGCCCTTCTGGCAACCCTGCTTCGGCGCCTTCCGGCGCAGGCGCATCGAGGGCCTTGCTCAAAATGGCGGCGATGGCTTGCGGCGTGACTGGCTCGGAGTGAACGCCGGGTACGACACCGGGACCGTAAACCAACAATGGCACGTGGGTGTCATAGTCATGAGGGGTGCCGTGATGGGTGCCGGTGAGTTTTGACGTGCAAAGATAATACGGCTTCAGGACTGCTTCCACGTCGCCGCTGCGCTCGACGAAAAATGAGCGACGGACCTTCGCTCCCACGGCGTCATTTTCAGGGAGGCCGCGAAGAATCTGCGTTCGGCCATAAGCGGTCAAGAAACCAGGCTGTTGTTTGAGCCAACGCACCAAAGCGTCCTCGACCTCTGCCTGTTCCAGGCCGCGCTCTTGGATCAATTCTTGATTCAGGTAAATCCAGGGATAGGCAGCATCAACGATCCAGCGCGTCTTTTCTTCGCCCGTCTTGCCGAAGGACCGTTCCAAGAATTTTTCCGCGTCCTTGGATAGAACGGTGGGATCGACCCGCCCTGCTTGTTTCCCGTGTTGCAAACTCACTTCCGGCAAGGGACCAACCCCGTGGTCGGCCGAGAGCGCCAACGTATAGCCGTTCTTGCCCGCTTTGGAGTCCAGATATTCAAGGAGTTCCGCCAAAACCTGATCCGAGCGAAGGGTAACGTCCAGCACTTCTTGGGAATCCGGTCCCCAGCAATGGCCGATCGGATCGTTGCACGAAAAACTCAGGCACAGGAAATCGGGATCATTTTTCTTGCCCAGTTCAAGAGTGTCTATCGCTCGCTTGGCCAAATCCAACAGAAGTTCATTCCCGAAGGGCGAATTATAAAGGGCCAGATAATACAATGTGCTCAACTTTTTGTTTCCTCCGGTAAGCTGGTGAGGAAACGTACGACCCTGAAAAATACCCACGCCTTCGGCTTTGACATCATCCGGACCGCTGGAGGCGGCATAATCGACATCGGGGCGAAATCGCAACCAATCGTGGCCGAACCATTGATCCGCCGGCTTGCGACTGTTGAAGTCGGCGACCCAGGGTTCCAGCCGATCGCGATAGTAAGTCGAGGTGACAAATGTGCCGGCCCGGATATCCAGCCAGTAACAAGAATCCGGATGGCGTCCGGCCGGCAAAATGGCCGAACGGTCTTTGAATGATAAGGAGACGACTCTTCCTTTGCCGCCCGTGGCATCTTTGAGCACATCAGCTACGGTCGGCGTCAGCAACCACTCCGGCGAGGCGCTTTTCCATTTATCCGTGGATGAATCCGACTTGAGCCCGGCTTTCGATTCGGGTGGAACGCGCTCGTAGCGATTGCTCGACACGCAGCCTACTTCCTTGCCTGTCACGCGGTCGAACCACTCGTTGCCGACGATGCCGTGCTTGTCCGGTGAGCAACCGGTGAGCATGGAAGCATGACCCGGACCGGTGACGCTATGCGCATAGGGATAATGGCAATTGTCGAACCAGGCCCCGTCCTTCATGAGTCTGCGAAAGCCCTTATCCGTGAAAAGGGTTTCCCAGCGAGTCAAGTAGTCCCCGCGCATCTGATCGAAAACGACCAGGACTACCAAACGAGGCTTTGTGGTCGAGCAGTCTAAATCAACGGGACGACCACAACAAGTCAGCGCCAGGAAGGCGGCCAACGTCACAAGTCCAAGAATCTTTCTAGGCTTAGATTTCATCGGAGGATTGCTTTCAAAAAGATGAAATACCGGATGCCGTTCACTTCCGAGTCAGGCCGATGACGTCATCATGAAAATGATACGCATATGATACGGCATTGTCTCGTCTGGAGCCATTAACTATCATGCCTCTTTACTTGCATGATTTGTCGTGACCGGCTTCAGCCGGATTGACCGAGAAACGCAGGAGTTCATACCATGTCGTTGCGGCCGCGAAAGAAACGAGTCAAGCGCAGTCGATTTTGGCGCTGTCCCAAATGCCACAAGCAGGTTCGCATCCACCAGAAGCGATGTCGCACCTGCCATCAAGTCTTGAAGATCTAGAATCTCTCGCGCGCGCTCATTTTCATTGCGTTAAGAACGGGATGACTTGCATCATTCCGAGGCATGAGCCATAATCAGCATGGTTGCCGGCGAGCAAGGATTACTGGCTCGTTCCAGGACGTGGACATGGCTTTTCCCGAAGAATCGACAGACGACGTGTTCAAGCCCAGCGGTGGTCTCCGCACGGACCTTCTCAGCGACACCGCCGCCAAAGCCGTGGACGAGTCGGTTCGCATGGCCCGTGAGACGCGCTGGGACAGCGTCCGCAGTCCTCATGTCTTTATGGGACTATTGGCGGCTTGCGATCCGGGCGTGCGTGATTGGGGCAAACGTCTGGGCGCCGACTTGCCTCGACTCTTGGGACAGTTCCAAGAATTGTTCCATCAAGAAGAAGGCGAAGCCGAGGGCGTGCTGGTCCTTAATCGCGAATTTCTCTCCGACAATGTCATTCGCCTCCTGCGCGATGCGTATACCCGAGCCGCTGAAAATCAGCGCGACAAAGTCACCAGTATGGACTTGCTCATCAGCTTGCTGACGGCCCCGAACAGCATCGTGGCGGAGTGTTTCGAACGGATCGGAGTCACCGCCGCCAAACTCACCGAGCTCGCTGTCATGGCCGAAACTCAAAGCCCAAGCGACGCTTGAATTGTCCTTTCAGACTCTCCTCATTGGCTTACACGCCCCCGAACACTCGGACAAAGAAAAAGGAAGGCGGCGCTTTGGGATGAGCACCGGTTAGCGTAAAATCACCCTTAAATGAAATCTTTCACCAAATATCTGACGTTCAATATCCCCGCCCGGATGGATTTCGTGAACATTACGGACCAAGTGGACGAGTGCCTTCGCGAGAGCGAGGTCAAGGAGGGACTGTGTCTTGTTAACGCTATGCACATCACCGCCTCGGTGTTCATCAATGATGACGAGTCGGGCTTGCACGAAGATTACAAGCGTTGGCTGGAGCAGCTCGCTCCGTTCGATCCGTCACCCGAGCGCTATCATCATAATCGCACCGGTGAGGACAATGCCGATGCCCACCACAAACGCCAGATCATGGGCCGGGAAGTGGTCGTGGCCATCACCAAAGGCAAGCTCGACTTCGGCCCCTGGGAGCAGATTTTCTACGGCGAGTTCGATGGCGGGCGGGCCAAGCGGGTGCTGGTGAAGATTATTGGGGAGTGAAATGGAGGCACCATGGACTCAGAGTCAGTGTCTCGTCGTTCCTACGAGGAGTCTTGCTGATTACTCCGTCAGTTCGACTACTTTGACGGAATACCCGAAGGTGTGATCCCACCGATATCCGACCACCGCCCTCAATTCGATGAAAGAGTGCTTGGGGTTCGTTTTTTTCGCACAATAGTGGGGGCAGGCGAGCATGATTTGGAAAACTTGACTTTGCCTCGCACTTTCTTCGGGAGGTCAGAGGTCGGACCGATTTCTTTCAGGAATACCGACTTATCTGAGTCCACCTTATGTTGGAATGATTTCAACAAAGTCGACTTTACCGACGCCGACCTTTCTGGATCTGACCTGCGCGCTTCTAATTTTTGCGAAGTTAACTTTGTGCGAACGAACCTGCGAAACGCTGATCTTCGGCGATCAAGCTTTGAGAGCTGCAATTTCACTGATGCGGATATGCAGAGGGCGAAATTGACCCGTTACCAACACAAACAAATTGATCTCTCAGATAAACAGATGAAGGAAATTGACTGGCAAGACAGACATGGAGAGGAGCCTCCCGGTGGATAATGTCTGCGAGAAAGAGCCTTGGCCTTCGAAAACAGGAACCAGAATGATGAACAAGCTCATAGTGGCTGCCAAAACGCGGGAAAAACTACATAACTTGGCCGAACCGTTGCAATTGGTGGATGAGTCGGGAAAGATTCTCGGCAATTTTACTCCAGCACCCTGCAACCCTCGTCGCGAGCCGCAGATCCGTGAAGAGGAAATCAGACGACGTCTTCAGCAAGGTGGCGGACGATCATTGGCTGAAATTTTGAAGTGTCTCGAATCGTGTTCATGATATAATGATCGTTGTGAGGTTTTTTTCGTCGCTGGAGGCATCCATGAACACCGAATTCAATATCCGGCATATCGAGGCGCCGCAGCAGTTGACGAATCCGCAAGTCCCGGCGGAGGGCGGCGATCCGAAGGACGTAAATGCGATCTTGCAAAATCGCGAGGAAGATACAACCACGGCGGGATTGGTGGCGGTGTATTCCGACTTGCTGATGCTGCATGCCTTGGCGGTCGATCATTTTCAAAAGCCGGCCGACGAGGAGATTCAGCGGGAAGAGAAGAAGCCCGAAGAAGATGAGAAAACTTAGGGATATTTCCCCATACACTCCCTCCACCTGGATCTTTCATTTTTTCAAACCGACATTCTGCCAACCAGCACGTAGGTCAGGCTTTCCAGCCTGACATTCAATCACAGTTGGCGCAAGCGTCAGGCTGGAAAGCCTGACCTACTACGCTGCTTTCCGATGCTGGACGTGCATTACCGGCTTGCTGCTGCCGGGAGCCTGGCTGTGGGCTTTGTGCTCGGCGAAATTGGTGCGGTAGGATTTCAGCAACTCCGGATGGCCCTTGATGATGAGCATGTTCTCGGCGTTTTCCACCTCGGCTTGATGGGTAAAATTGAAGCTCCCGGTGATGAGCACGCGGCGGTCGATGATCATGATTTTGTTGTGGGCGATGGCGTGTTGGGCGTCGATGTGCGGTGCCAGGCCGTGGTCGATCAGGTGACTCAGTTCGGTGTACGTTTCCTGCTCGTTGCTGCGGTCGAGGATGATTTCGATGTTGACGCCGCGTCCCTTGGCTTCGATCAGGGCATCGGCGATGGGTTTGGAAGTAAAGGAATAAGCCTGGACGAGCACTTCTTTCTTGGCCCGGCGAATTTCCCAGACGGCCGCATCGGTGCAGCCTCCTTTGGGGGAATGAAAGACGGCCACGGACGGCGGCGTCACGAACCAAGAGCGAAGATGACGCGCCACAAACCACAACGTCCAGGCGCCCATGAATCCGGTCATGAGAAGTAGGATTTCCAACGGCGTCAGCGTAAAGGGTTTCACGAAAAGCGACCTCCTGGCGATAAGCCGGCCACAATCGGCCGCGAGATTACGCAAGGTCGGCGAAAAGCACAAGAGCGGTTGAGAGCCGGAAACTTTCCCTCCTAGATTGCCGATCTTGTACGATTAGAAGAAGGTGAAGTAAAGTTAGGAAGGAACATGGGAGGCTTGTTTTGGACAATCGTCAATCCATCCGAATCGTCCTGGCCAAAGTGGGCCTGGACGGCCATGACCGGGGCATCAAAGTCGTGGCTCGAGCGTTGCGAGACGCCGGGATGGAGGTGATCTACGCGGGGTTATGGCAGACGCCCGAGGCGGTGGTGCGCACGGTGGCCGACGAGGACGCGGACTGGCTGGGGCTGAGTCTCCTGAGCGGCGCGCATTTGACGCTGGTGCCGCGCGTTCTGGAGCTTCTGCGACAGGCCAAGCTGAATCAGGTCGGCGTTCTGGTCGGTGGGATCATTCCGGAAGAAGACATTCCCAAACTGACGCACATGGGCGTCGCCCGAGTATTCGGCCCCGGCACGTCGATGGCCGAGATTGTCAGCTTCCTGCGCGACCGGGCCCAGCAAAGCGGAGCCGTCCATGCTTGAGGCGCTGCTGGATCAGTTCCGGCGTGGAGATCGCCAGGCATTTTCCCGCTTGCTGACCCTGGCTTCGAACGGCGAAATCCCTCAACAAGTACTGGATCAAGCTCTCAGCTCGCCCAAAAGAAGCAAAGTTGTCGCGGTGACCGGGAGCGGCGGGGTTGGCAAGAGCACGTTAATCGGCAAGTTAATTCCTCTGATCCGCAAGGAAAATCAAACGGTAGGCATTCTGGCTTGCGATCCGCGAAGCCCGCTCACGGGGGGCGCGCTCCTGGGCGACCGCTTCCGCATGGTGTCGTCGACGTCCCTCTCGAATCCGACAGAGGACGACGGCGTCTTCATCCGCAGCTTGGCGGCCGCTCCCGGTCATGGCGCCGTGGCGGCGAATCTCGCGCCCATGATTCGGCTATTCGATGCGTTTGGTTTTGACCTCGTGATTATTGAGACGGTGGGCGCCGGCCAGGGCGACACGGCCGTGCGGGATCTGGCGGATGTGGTGGTGCTGCTCTTGCAGCCGGAGACGGGCGATGAATTGCAGTGGGAAAAAGCCGGCTTACTGGAGGTCACCGACATTGTGGTGATTCACAAAGGCGATTTGCCGGGCGCGGAGGAAACGGAAACCCAAGTTCGCGATGTTTTGGCATTATCGGAAGGCAAATCGGCGAAGGTGCTGCGAGTCAGCTCCAAATCGGGGCACGGCGTTGAGGCGTTGTGGCAGGCGATAAAAAGCGTTCAGCGAGCGGGGACAGTAATGACCCCCGTGCCAAATGGCGTGTAGTTAGCCCGCGGTGCAGAGCAGATTTATGATCCAGAACCTGACGCTGTTGCTCGTGCCCGGCAAATAAAATTAGACACAGGAAAAAATGAACGATGCAATAAGAGCAAGGCTAACCGAAGCGATTGCATTAGCCAAAGAGGCTATGCAATTACGCAATGCATATCCGTTTCTTCCAGACATCATCCGATCTCTGGAACACATGGAGAAAAACCTATCGCTTGGCCAAAGAGCTCGGTCAAATATGGCCGCAGGCCTCGAAGGATTCGTTATGGATAATTACGATTTTTCGGAAAGTCACTTGGGCACTAATCTATTACAGCTGGCCGATGATTTTGCTTCGATGCCAGATCCGTGAAGAAAACGGCACGCAACTAATCCCAGTGCCCGTATCCTCGCATTGACCCCCTGCCCAGCTCCTGGCAACATGGCTCGCCATGTTGGCGACCCCAAAAATCGAATCCCTGCCCATTATTCAAATTCCCAAGTCGTCTCGGTCGTTGCTTTCTTATCCATCTTTCCTGTGGTCTCAGGTTTTGTTTCCCGGGGAGTCCAAGCCGCAGTCAGGCTTCCGCTGGCAATCATTCCTCACCTTGTTGCTCGTGTCCGGAGCACTGCTGTACCCATGTCTCTCTTTCTATCTCTTTGAGCCTGATGAGGGCCGCTACGCAGAGATTCCGCGCGAGATGCTGGCCCGAGGTGAGTGGATCGTCCCGTACCTGCAGGGTGAACCCTATCTAGATAAGCCGCCGCTGATGTATTGGCTGGTCATGGGGAGTTTTCGACTTTTCGGGGAGCATGATTGGTCCGCGCGAATGATCCCGGCGATGGCGATTCAGGGCTGCATTCTTTTGACATATCTTTTGGGCCGCCGAAGCCTGGGGGAGCGAGCGGCCTTCTGGGGCGCCTTGCCGCTGAGTCTCGCGCCGGGTTTTGTCAGCGTCGGGCGTTTACTGGTCCTTGACGGCCTTTTGGCTTTTTGCGTGACTCTTTCGATTTTCACGGCGTTCGAGGCGATGCGCGGCGAGTATTTTCGATGGGGCTGGTGGCTGGTGTCGGCCGTCGCCTGCGGCTTGGGTATTCTAGCCAAGGGACCAATCGCCCTTATGCTTCTGGCGCCACCTCTCTTCGCACATCAATGGCTGACAAAATCATCCAACGTTATCGGATTGCGTCGCTGGCTCAGTTATGCCGTGGTGATCCTGGCAGTGGTATCTCCCTGGTATCTGATGATGGTGCTGCGCGTTCCCAGCTTTGCCCGTTACTTTTTTTGGGAACAAAATGTCATTCGATTTTTTTCGCCGTTCGATCATCAGCGGCCGGTGTGGTTTTACGGTCCGGTGTTGCTGCTTGGATTGCTGCCGGCTTCTCTCCTGACGATTCCTTTCGTCCGCTTCCTCCTATCGGGCAATGAAAAGGAGGCAGCCGGGCGTTCGAGGGCGCTGGGCTTCATGCTTCTAGCCGGCGGCTGGTGTTTGCTTTTTTTCACGCTCTCGGGTTGCAAGCTGCCGACATACATTTTGCCGGCATTTCCCTTCTTGGCCCTCGGACTTGGCGCCTACTTTGTCCAAAGTCGTTGGACGGCCTCACGGTGGACGAACGCCGTTCTTGGTCTATCGCTGTTGGTTCTGGGGACCGGTCATTATCTGGCCGTGCCCTGGTATGCGCGCTTTCACTCACCGATGAGCCAGGCCGCCGAGGTCGAAAGGCTTTGCGGAGACATCGACACTCCTGTCGTCTGCTATCCGAGGAACTGCGATTCCGTCGCTTTCTACTTAAGGCGTGACGATCTCCGCAGTTATCGCAGCAAGGAAACGCACCTTCTGGTGGGCTTCCTTCAGAACCAGCCACGAACCGTCGTGCTTTTTTCCCATCGTCATTCTTTGAAGGGTCTGGAGCAAGCACTGGAATCCATGTCTCCCAATCTGCACATGTCGCAGATCACCCCGCTTAGCGGTAGTTGGATCAAAGGATTTCAAACGGAGTTTTGTTATATGGCGGTGGTGGAGAGGAAATGAAGACATTTAGACGTGGATCTTGCTCCGCGCGGGGCAAGCCCCGCGGCTAAATGACCATCAGTTGATCTTGAACAATGGCGAACGGCGGAGGTGCAAGCGATCTAGCCAGTAGTCTGCGACAATCGCGAGACTGCGGCAGCCGTAATTCACGCTTCGGATAAAGTTGATGCTGCTCGCTTCGGGAAAATATCGCACCGGAACGGGAATGTCGCCCAGCCGGAAGCCGAAACGCACCGCCTGGACAAGTAACTGCGTGTCGAAAACGAAGTCGTCGGAATTGTTTTGGAAGGGAATCCGCTCCAGGACTTCTCGGCGGTAGGCGCGGAAGCCGCTGTGGAAGTCGCCCAGGTTCTGACCAAGTGCCATGTTTTCGATGGCCGTGAGAATGCGGTTGCTCAAGTATTTGTATTTCGGCATGCCTCCTTTGAGGGCTTCGTCGCGAGACCGAATCCGGCTGCCGACTACTAAGTCGCAAATCCCCAGCTCAATGAAACCCACCGCATGAGGAATCACGCGGCTGTCATATTGATAGTCCGGGTGAATCATGACCACGATGTCGGCGCCGCGATCCAGGGCGTGGCTATAACAGGTCTTCTGATTGCCGCCGTAGCCCTTATTGGAAGTGTGCTGGATCACGGTCAGACCCATCTCGCGGGCGACTTGAACGGTCCGATCTTTGCTGCCGTCGTCAACCAAAATGACTTCGTCGATCGATCCGGCGGGAATGTCGGCGAGCGTGGCCGCGAGGGTGCTTTCGGCGTTGTAGGCCGGCATGACCGCGACAATCTTATGCCGCCGTTTTTCCGAAATGGATTCGGGATGCAAAATGCGATCAACCCGGAAGATCTCGTGACGGTGCTTCAAGGGCGGCTTGGTCAAGAGCGACATAGCATTCTCCGAGCATCAGACAGTCGATGGTGCTATCATAATTCTAGCTCGCGAATCCGGCTCTTGCATGATCCCTTCTTCTTACTTTTCTTCTTCTCTGTGTCCTCTGTGCCTCTGTGGTTAGTTTTTCTTTTGGCATCATTCCGCCTTGCGTTCCACGGCCGCGATCGGGCCATTAGCCGACAAATGAAGCGTACTGTCCACGGCCGCGGACGCCGGCACCAGCTTGGGCCCCGGATCGTTTTCATCAAGCAGCTTCCGCAGCTCGGCGCCGTCAATCACTTCTTTCTCGAACAGAAGCTTGGCCAGCGCTTCTAAAGCGGGACGCCGGGTCTTGAGAATCGAGCGAACCTCTTCCGTGGCGTCGTCGATGATCTTGCGCACTTCCATATCGATCTCGCGAGCGGTGTGCTCGCTGTAGTCCCCGCCGCTTTCGCCCCAGGGGGGCCCGGCGAGGTAGGCGGGGGCGGGTTCATCGCGGAAATAAACCCGGCCGAGCCGGCTCATGCCGAATTCCTTGACCATGTTGCGGGCGATGCGGCTCACTTTCTCCAAGTCGCTGGTGGCGCCGTTGGAAATTTCGCGGAATACCAATTCCTCCGCGATCGTGCCGCCCAAAGCCACCTTGATGTTGCTCTCTAGTTGCGAGCGAGTCATCAGATAGCGATCGTCCTCCGGCCGGCTGAGAACATAGCCCAGCGCGCCGATACCGCGCGGAATGATCGAGACTTTGTGAACGGGGTCGGTGTTGGGCAAGGCGCAGGCAACCAGAGCATGACCGGCTTCGTGATAGGCGACACGCTGTTTTTCGTCGTCTTTCATGATGCGGCTCTTGCGCTCGAGGCCAACGGCGCCGCGCTCGACGGCTTCTTCAAACTCGGCCATCGCGACGGCTTTCTTGTCTCTCCGGGCAGCCATGAGGGCCGCTTCGTTCACCAGATTGGCTAAGTCCGCGCCCACCGAGCCGGGCGTGAGGCTGGCGACGTGACGCAAATCGACATCATCGCCAAGCCGAACACTGCGGGTGTGAACTTTCAAAATCGCTTCTCGGCCAACGATATCGGGCCGATCGACGACCACGGTGCGATCGAAGCGTCCGGGCCGCAGCAAGGCAGCGTCCAGGATTTCCGGCCGGTTGGTGGCCGCCATGATGATTACGCCCCGGTTGGAATCAAATCCGTCCATCTCGACGAGAAGTTGATTGAGGGTCTGCTCGCGCTCATCATGGCCGCCGATGACATTAGCGCCGCGCGCTTTTCCCAGGGCATCCAGCTCGTCGATGAAGATAATGCAAGGCGCCCGGCCTTCGGCTTGGGCAAAGAGGTCGCGGACGCGGGCGGCGCCCACGCCCACGAACATCTCCACGAAATCCGAGCCGCTCATGCCGAAGAAGGGGACATCCGCTTCCCCCGCCACGGCCTTGGCCAAGAGCGTTTTGCCTGTGCCCGGCGGACCGACCAGGAGAACACCCTTGGGAATACGTCCACCCAGGGCCTGATATTTTTGCGGCGTCTTGAGGAACTCGACAACCTCGCGCAGCTCGGCGACGGCCTCCTCAATGCCGGCGACGTCGACAAAGGTGACGCCCAGGTCTTTTTGGGCATAGAGCTTGTGACGGCTCCGGCCGAAGGTGAGAGGCGAGTTAGCGCCGGCAAGCCAGCGGAACATGAAGATCGCGATCACGATCAATAGCCCGGTGAGAAAGAACACCGAGACAAACGAAGAGAGGCTTCTCACCATGGAGTCTTCATCATCAGCCTGGTAGGCATGACCGACGCGTTGATCCAACGAGCGTTGCAGATTGGCGTCATTTTCCAAGCCCGCCCGAGGCGTATGGAAGACGACGGGTTTGGCCGGCTCTTTCGAAGAAAGAGCGCCCGTGATCGTGTCATGGGTGACGATTTCACCTCGAATCTCGCTGCGGCCGACGCGCACATTTTGAAACCTGACGCTCTCGTCGAGAAGAATCTGTTTGAATTCGCCGTATTTCAGGAGAATGGCCGGCTCGTGGCTGAGGAATAGATAAACGCCAATGACCGCCAGGACAGCCAAGGCCACCATGGCGGGGGGGCGCCAGCCAGGGCGTTGCGCCACGCTCTTTGCCTTTTTTTTGCACCGGATGAACTCCCAAGGTGTGGATGTCAACTTTGACAGAGAGGGGAACGCCGTCACCTCACTGTGGGGCATCACTCTAATTTAACGTGGCGAAACGAAACGGTCAATTAGGCGCCCGGTGATTGCCCATTTACCGGTAGATTTCGCCCCATTCGAAGACGAACGTTTGCCGGCAAGCGGGACATTGGATTTGTTTGCCAAGATGATTTTGGGAAGCGCGACCGGCGTGCTGGCATGATGGGCAAACCGCGCGGAAAAATCGCTGCTCATTGTCCAGATCCTGCCACACGGTTTCGGGCACTTGCTCCATGAGAATATCGGCGGGATCGAGCGTGACCAGCAGCTCGCGGGTCAGAGGCACTTGGCCCATGATACGATTGGCCAGTCGTTCGATGGCTTGTTCAAAGATGTTTCTCGCCAGCCGGCCGTTACCGAACTTTTCATCGCGGCGATCAATGAGATGTTGAAAGCCGAGAAGGAGTTTGACTCGGGTCAAGGCCGGCAGCTCATAACGATTCTTGGCGCACAACGTCTGAAATATCCGACCCAGGTCGGAAGCCGAATAGTCGGGGAAAGTAAAGTGGCGACTAAATCGAGAAGACAATCCCGGATTGGAATTCATAAGACTTTGCATGGGCTCGGGATAACCGGCCAAGACGACGACCAGCCGATCGCGATTGTCTTCCATTCGCTTGAGCAGGACTTGTAGCGCTTCGAGCCCGTAAGGATCTTCGCCCCGCTCGGCGACGAGGCTATAGGCTTCGTCGATGAACAAGACACCGTCCAAGGCCTCGTCGATTTTCTTGTGAGATTTGGGCGCGGACTGACCCGCATATTCGGCCACCAGGCCGGATCGATCTGTCTCGATGAGATGTCCACGAGCCAGGATGCCCATGGCGCCGAAAATGCGCCCCAAGAGTCGGGCCACGGTCGTTTTCCCGGTGCCTGGGTTGCCGCTGAAGACAGAGTGAAGTGTGATCGAAGTCTGGGGTAGGTCGAAGTCCGCTCGCGCTTTTTGCATCTTGAGATAATTGATGAGGCCGCGAACTTCCTGCTTGATCGAATCCAAGCCGATCAAGCCGTCCAGCTTTTGCATGGTCTCGTGAAGGACCTGCTCGGCCGCCACCGGCTCAATCTGGACGGTCTTCCGCCCGGCCAGCGTCCCTTTGGCTTCGTTTGCCCCGAATTCAAAGTTGCCCGCCTTCGATCCCAATTCCGGTTTCGAAGTGACAGTGGTTTGCACAGCCTGCGAGCCGATCGGCTTGGCGGAAGTTTCCGATTCACCGGTAGCCAATGGAATTCGGTCAAGCACGCGACGCATTTCGGATTGAATCCACTGCAGTTGGCGTTCTTCGTCCGGCGCCAGCCGACCGTCGGCCTTGGCCACCAAATTGGCGATCCGCATGACCACGGTTTGAATCTGATCGGACCGCTGCCGAAAGGTTTCCAGGCGATCGAACGGGTTGAGCAAGGCGTCCCAACTCAGGCCGGATTGCAGCAAGAAATGGCTCAGCGCTTCCCGCGTCTGCTCTTCGTCCAAACGCCGGCCCCAGAGATGCTCGAACATCGCTTGGGCCAGGACTAAGTCCTCCTGATTCCATTGGTGATCGACAAACGCAACCGAGACGAAGATCTTGATCACCAAGCCGCGATGCAGATCGACCATCCGCTCGATGAACTCGCGCCGAGAGCCACTGATGGATTCCGGATGCAGCCGAGCGCATTCCTGGGCGCCGGACACGTATAAGTCTTCGCAGTCTTCGAGCGCTTGGCGAAATTCGCCCACCAAGGTTTTCAGAGCATCGCGGTTCGCGGCGGACATGACATTCTCGACTTCTGATATTTGCAGCTTTGATACTATCCGATGCGCCAGTAGCGTCTCAATTACAACTTTCTTGAACAGGAGGAAACGGAGAAAACAGAGAAAAAAGTCCCCCTCTGTTTTCTCTGTTCCCTCCTGTTCAAATTCAAAAAAAGTGAAACTGCCACAATCCGTTCTCCTCTCACAATATTTGCATCTTGTTTAGGAACGGCGAGTGCATCACTTTTTTTGAAAAATAGTCATTTTCGTGTCCCAAATTTCCCGTCGATTTCGATTCTACTAATAGAGGGATCGAATTGCTTATTTGGCATTTGTTGACCTCTTCGGAGCCTGCCAGTTCATTGAAGCTGGCGGGCTGATTGCGCCCACTTCACCGGAAACGGATCGGAACGAGGAGGGGAAAATGAACGAGGCCCCCGTGGTGCCTGCGTCTCGGACACGAGACGCCGGGGGACGATTTGGACCGGCCCAGCAGCTCGAAGACCTGTGGCGGCACGGTCAGCGTCCGAACATTGAAGAATTCCTCCACCGCCAAGAAAACCTGAACGCCGACCAGATCATTGCCATCCTGGGTGTCGATCAATGGCACCGCTGGCATGGAGGGGAGCGCGTTCCGGCGGAATTTTATTTGCAACTCCATCCCGCCCTCACGGCCGCTTGGGCGGGCTCCTTCGAATTGGTGAGCGCCGAGTTTCGCATTCGCAAAGAGCTGGGCGAGAATCCGCATGTCGAGGAGTTTCTCGAACGCTTTCCTCAATTCACCGCCAAGCTGCACAAGATCGAAGCCGAGCTCAATCCCTCCTACCCGCCGCAAACCACGAATCTCAATACGCCAGCCGCGGTGATTTCCACCGCGGGCGAGGTCGCGCTCGATCGTAGAGTCACCTCCGAATGGCCGGAGGTGCCCGGCTACAAGGTGCTGGGCAAGCTAGGCCAAGGCGGCATGGGGCATGTTTACAAAGCCACACAGGAGCGATTAAATCGGCTCGTGGCTTTGAAGATTATTCGCAAGGAGAGCATGTCGCAGGACCCGCGCGCGGTCCGGCGATTCCAGCGCGAAGCCCAAGCCGCCGCCCAACTGTCCCACCCGAACATCATCGTCATTTACGACTTCAACCAGTCGGGCAGCACCTATTACATTGCCATGGAGTACATCGAGGGAGTGGACCTGCATCAACTCGTGCAGGACTACGGCCCGCTGCCACTCGATTTAGCATCGGATTTGATTCTGCAGACGGCTTCCGGTTTGCACCATGCGTACGAGGCCGGCATGGTCCATCGCGACATCAAACCTTCGAACATGATGGTCGCGCTTCCGAAAGTGGGCGCCTACCAGCAGGCGACGCCGGGCGAAGCCGGTCTGCGGGCGCTTTTGCAAAAGTCGCTCGTCAAGATCCTGGACATGGGTACCGCTCTCTTGGCCCAAGGGATCGACGCCGATAGCGCCAAGTGGACGCAGCACGGCACGCTCATGGGAACGCCCGACTACCTGGCCCCCGAACAGGCCATGGACTCGCACGCCGTCGATATTCGGGCCGACCTCTATAGCCTCGGATGCACGTTTTATTATCTGCTCACGGGAAAAGCTCCCTTCGGCCAATACCCGCTCATGAAGAAGCTGATGATGCATCAAACCATGCTTCCGAAGCCTGTGCGAGAATTTCGGCCCGAAGTGTCTCCGCACATTGAAATGGTCGTGCATCGGTTGATGGCCAAGCGGCCGGAAGATCGTTTTCAAAGTCCCGCGGAGCTGGTCGAAGCCCTGACCACCCATCAACTTCACGCGGCAGCCAATGGCCCGTCTTCCTTGTTCGCATTGAATCGCGGGCGTTCCTTAGACTCCCTTCCCGTGCCCCCGCCCTTGCCGGTGCCCGATTCGGGCACCGGCATGGACACGGGCAGAGGCACGGGCGGGGCCAACGGAAAGCATCTTCAGGGAAGGGCTGCCGAGGAAGAGACGCATCGTCCGCCCGTCGCGGATACCCTGGCCGTTCCCTCAGCCTCGGATTCGCTGCAATTGATCGCCGCCCTGCAAGGCGGGAACGGCTGGACGGTGGCCTTGGCTTTTGCGCCGGATCGGAACACGTTAGCATCCGGCTCGTTACGGGGCGATATCTGTCTCTGGAATTTTTCCAAAGGCAAGCCGAGCAAAAAGGCGGCCTTCCAGGCGAAAGCCTCCGAGCTGCATTCCTTGGCCTACTCCCCGGACAATCGCAAGCTGGCCTCGGGATCGGGAAGCTTGGATGGAACCATTCGCATTTGGGACTTGGGTCAGCAGTTTCCGCAAGTCGAGAAAACGCTCACGGGTCATGCGGCCCCGGTGGAATGCCTGACGTTTTCCTCCGATGGAGGCCTTCTGGCCTCGGGCTCCGGCGACAAGACCGTGCGGGTGTGGGACCTGGCAGAGGGCAAGCCTGTCGAGCGCGCCGTTTTCAAGGGACATGCAGACACTGTCAAGACCGTGGCCTTCTCGCCGGATCACAAGACGGTGGCCTCGGGCAGCCAGGACGGCACCGTCCGCTTGTGGCGAAAAGGCGGACTCTGGTCGCGCGAGATGGTCGCGCTGCTTTCGGGCGGATGGGGTCCCGTTCAATCGGTGGCCTATGGCCCCGACGGAAACACGCTGGCCTTCGGCTGTCTCGATCAAACGGTGCAACTCTGGGACGTGACGGCCGATCAGCCGAGACAACGAGCCGTGCTGCAAGGCCACTCGGGCGTGGTTCGTTTAGTCCGGTTCTTGCCCGACGGAAACTTGGCCACCCTATGCGACGGCGGCCGGATCATCCTATGGGGGCTTTCTTCCGGCGAAAAACTGCGCGATTGGCAACTGCCGCGAATGGCCATCGTCAGCGCCACCTTCACCTTCGACGTCCGCTACCTCGCCGCCGGCGCCAGCGACGGCACGATTCATGTCTTTCGCTTGTATCCGAAACGAACGGACTCATCGAAAACCAAGGCGCCGGATTCCGTTCTTGAAGGCGAGCGGGACGCCGGCCGCTAGAGGCCGGTCGCCCCCTTCGGGCTAAGACGAGGAAATGGCCGAAGGCCAAAAGAGCACACACGTCAAGCATTTTTCACGCAATTACACGTCGTGCCAAAACCGAGAAATGGCCCGGCGGGGCAAAACTCTCGAGAAAACGACCTTTTTTTGACCCTGGGCCAACTTTGTGGCCCGGGGGGTTTGGGCACTTGCAAGATTCAGCCAGGGCGTAATGGCCGCCCGGTGAGAACTCCAATAACTTCGTGCCGGCCGGTACTCGTATACTCCGCAGCGGCTGACGTGGAATAATCTGCCAAGCCACGTAACCGGCCAGCAATGCCGGCAGCAAGACGAAGAGACTGCCTCTCAGAATTCGCATGATCTATCTCAATTTGATCCCTGAGATTCTATCAAGTATAGGAAAGGGCAGATCATCTTTTTGGGGAAGGTAAGGTGCATTCAAGAATGGCTGAAAAGAGCCGCGCACGAAGCG
>Ga0206968_10159_pt1 | contig 18853 bp, 11 predicted proteins | sample Alteio_BWOrgHeat_22_FD_153254 | JGI IMG/M metagenome (GOLD analysis project Ga0206968, IMG submission 153254) | Enriched cells from forest soil in Barre Woods Harvard Forest LTER site, Petersham, Massachusetts, United States -... | ecosystem: Environmental > Terrestrial > Soil > Temperate forest >... | reverse complement strand
AACTGAAGGTGGATCCCTCCTACGTGAGCCGTGTAGCACGTGGAGAACGCCAATCCGACGTGATCGAAGGTTCTCTGGAGCGAGAGCTAAGGCGAATTATGGCCCTGGTGGGGACGAACCATAACGGGGCAGGACGTCACGCCGCAAAGCGTTCGCATGGGAAGTCCAAGAAGAAAAGGGTAATGTAAGCCTCTCCAGACGCGCGGCGCAACCTGCGCATGCGCAACGATTAGACCAATTCGGCAATCTATTGTTGCTGTTGGGCAGGTTGCTGCGCCCGCTCCACAATTACCGGGGCCTCGGGCTCGGCGACCTTGTTCTCACTTAGCTGTTCGCGGCCGTCATCGTCAACTGCGGGCCGCACACTCACATCTACCGAAAGCCGCTGCCCGGCATGGCCCTTGTACACGCCCCGAACTGGAGCCACGTCCCCGTAGTCGCGTCCATACGCGATGCGAACATGCTGCAAGCCCAATGGCTTCCCCAGAGTGGGATCGAGGCCAACCCAGCCCGAATCCGGCAAGTAGACTTCCGCCCAGGCGTGGGAAGCGGACCCTCCAATCACCTCCTGCAATTTAGCGTCGGGCGAAGCCGCGCTTTCCGGGACCAGGTACCCGGAGACATACCGTGCCGGCAAGCCTCGTTTGCGGACTACTCCCAGAAGCAAGTGTGCGAAGTCCTGGCAAACTCCCGCCCACACGGCAAGAGAGTCCTGGATCGACGAGTTGACGTGCGTCGCTCCTTTCACATATTTGAATTTCTCGTGAATCAGGAAGGAGGCCTGCTTGACGAATCCCGAGACGGTTCCATCACTGCCTCGGCTGGCCGCATCGATCAGTTCGTCCAGTTGCGGCACGTGCGGGACGTATCCAGTAGGCACCGTGAAGTCGAGAAATCCTTCTTCCAGCTCCTCGCGGCGATCGTCCAGTTCGAAGAGTTTCATTCCGCCCGACGGCAGCGCCGTTGCATCGTGCGCCAGGACCACGGACTCCGCCTCGATTTTGAGATGGTGGTGCTCGGGAAGAATGTTGAATTGATGCACCCAATTTCCAAACGAATCGCGGTAGGAAGTGCCGCGCGAAACCGGGTCGGTGAGCAGCCGGAACGACAGGCAGCTCTGCGTCTCGTCGTGGATCGGCCGCAGGCGAACTTCGTTGTAGCTTTCCGAAACCGGGCCGTCGTACCGAAATTCCGTGGAATGCACAAGATGATACCGGTTCATGAGACCACCGCGTAATAGAAGTAGTTTCGGGCAATGTCCTCGCCAATTGCGCCGCACATTTCCAGCATGTCGTTCAAATAGGAGTGCAGTCCCAACTGGAAAATTTCCGTGATCCGGTCGTAGCGCAATCGTTCGAGAACTTTGCCCGTCAGGCGTTCGGCCTCATTTGCGTAGGACCCTGCTCCTGTGCCGCTGATGGCGCGCAGGCCGGCTTGCACTTCGGTCATGCTGAAGCGTATCGACCGCGGATGAAGCGGGTGCATGATCAGCATTTCCGCGACTTTTTCCGGCTCGATCGAGGAATGATATTTCCGGTGGTAGGCTTCGTAGGCGCCTACGGATTTGAGCACGGCCATCCATTGATGGTTGTCACCGCCGCCGATTTCCGCCGGGGCGTCATACAGGATGTGGTACTGCACGTCGACGAGCCGCGCCGTCATTTCCGCGCGCTCAATGAACCAGCCGATGCGCAGGAATTCCCAGCCTTCGTCGTGAGGCAATGTCGCGTCGGTAACGCCGTGAAAGCGGTGGCTGCCGAAGCGGATGGCGTCGCAAAAGCGGTGAGGCCCCGCCGCCATCTCCTCGTCGGGTTGGAAACGGTTCACTGTGAAGTAGAGGCTGTTGATGTCCTCCCACATTTCGCGTGAAATAAAGTCGCGGATGGTTCGCGCGTTTTCGCGCGCTTTGGTGATGCATTGCACGATGGAGCTGGGATTATCCTGGCGAAAGGCGAGAAATTCGAAGACGGCGCGCGCGTCGGCTTCCCCGTACAGCGCACGGAAGCGCTCCTCCTCCCCGGCCATGACGATCAGGGGATCCCAGTGCAACCGATACTTGTCCTTGGATTGCTCGAGCACAGTATGAAAATTCACGTCGAGGATCCGGGCAGTGTACTCCGCGCGCTCGATGTATCGAGCCAGCCAGAACAGGGACTCGGCAATTCGCGACAGCATCTCAGTCATCCCCGAAGAGGACCCAGGTGTCTTTACTGCCGCCGCCCTGGGACGAGTTTACAACCAGCGAACCTTCCTGCAGCGCCACGCGAGTCAGCCCGCCCGGCACGATCGTGACTTTCTCCCCGTCGTAGAGGCAATACGGGCGGAGATCGACGTGGCGGCCGGCAAACGTCCCGCGCGCGGCATCATAAGAAGGCACGCAGGAAAGGGGAAGGACGTGCTGCGCAATATAGTTTCGCGGGTCCGCCTTGATGCGCTCTTTAAAATCCTCAATTCTCTCGCGATCCGCGGTCGGACCCATCAGCATTCCGTAACCGCCGGACTCGCCCACGGCCTTTACGACGAGTTCCGGCAGGTGGTCCAGAACATACGCGAGGTCTTCCTTCTTGGAACAAAGGTACGTTTCTACGCTCCTCAGAATCGGGTCCTCGCCGAGGTAATAGCGGATGAAGGTGGGCACGTAGGCGTAGATGGCCTTGTCGTCCGCAACGCCATTGCCCACGGCGTTAGCCAGAGCCACATTTCCTGCGCGATAGGCTCCCATCAAGCCGGGGACGCCCAGAACGGAATCCGGCCGGAAAGTGAGCGAGTCCAGGAATTCGTCGTCCATGCGCCGGTAGATCACGTCGACGCGCTGCAGGCCGTGGATGGTCTTCATGTAGACGATGCCGCCATCCACGATCAGGTCGCGGCCTTCGACGAGTTCGATGCCCATCTGTTGCGCCAGGAAGCTATGTTCAAAATAGGCGCTGTTGTAGATGCCGGGCGTCAGCAGGACGATTTGAGCGTCATTGCCTCCGCGTGGCGACAGGCTGCGCAGAATGCGGGCCAGCTCCGCGGGATAGTGGTTGACGGGAAGAACCTCGTATTGCTGAAACGCGTCCGGGAACGTGCGCATCATGACCAGGCGATTTTCGAGCACGTACGAAATTCCGCTGGGTGTCCGCACGTTATCTTCGAGGACGTAAAATTCGCCGGTCTTGGAATCGCGCACCAGGTCGATGCCGCAGATGTGCGTGTGAATGCCTCGCGGCACCTCGATCCCGATTACTTCGCGCAGGAAATGTCTGCAGGAATAAACGAGCGACCGGGGAATCTGGCGATCGGCAAAAATGCGCTGCTTGCCGTACACATCCTGCAAGAATAAATTCAGCGCGACAACGCGTTGCGCCAGCCCCCGATCGATGCGCTGCCATTCGGAATTCGGGATAATGCGGGGAATCAGATCGAAGGGAAACAGACGCTCCGTCCCTCGCCCGTCGCTGTACACCGTGAACGTTATACCCTGAAGAAGAAAAGAAAGGTCGGCGTGCTGGCGGCGTTCTTCAAACTGCGCCGGGTTCATCGCGGCGAGCTTCTCGAAAATTTTGGCGTAGTGCGGGCGCGGCACGTCGGGCGCCGAAAACATCTCGTCGTAAAACGTCCCGATCTGATAATCCCCGAACAGCCTCTGCAAAGGCATTTTTGAAGGCACTGAGGCCATCCATTCACTCTAACAAGAGCGCTTTCGGTTTAGTGTACGAAAGAATCTATCGTTGCGATCAGAATTTCGATAAGCAGGCCTCCTGTTAATTAGCGGACGCGAATTCATTTTCGCTCGTTTCTGATGTAAATGCTGACGATTTTTAATCCGCTCATCAGGGCTTAATATCTTGTAAATGCGTTATAAAGAATAACTTAAGGTGTAGCGTGGGAGCGCTAGATTTGATATTGTGCCGAAATCAAGCCTATGAAAACTCCTAAAAGACTGCTTTTGGTTTGGATCGCGTTTCTTGTCTTGATTTCACCCGCCGTTGTTTGTGCGAGGCCGCAAGGTATCGGGCCTTCCGCGGCAATTTTGGTTGCCCCGCACATTTACACAGATGCCGAACGCATTGCCCAGCTGGAGCGGAAAGTCGCAGATGCGCAAGGTTCGGCGGACAACGCATGGATGCTCACAAGCGCCGCCCTCGTGCTACTGATGACCGGTCCTGGATTGGCGTTGTTTTATGGCGGACTGGTGCGGAAGAAGAATGTGCTGGCAACCATGCTGCAAAGCTTCGCCATGATGTCTCTGGTCACCATAATGTGGGGACTATTTGGGTATAGCCTCGCGTTCGGGTCAGGCAACAGTTTCATCGGTGGATTCGAGTATGCGTTTCTGCGTGGGGTGGGCGGAGACCCGAACAGCAGCTACTCTGCTACGATCCCGCATTTGACCTTCATGATCTATCAACTCATGTTCGCCGTGATCACGCCCGCGTTGATCACCGGGGCATTTGCCGAACGGATGAAGTTCAAGGCCATGTTGCTGTTTATGGCTCTCTGGTCGGTGGTGGTTTATAGCCCGATGGCGCACATGGTGTGGGGCAAAGGTGGATTACTGAATGCTTCTCTCGGTGGCGTTTTTCCGACTTTGGATTTTGCCGGTGGGACAGTTGTACATGTGACCTCTGGAGTTTCCGCCCTAGTCTGCGCCCTCTACCTTGGGAAACGTCTCGGATATCCAAACGAATCCGTACCGCCTCATAGCGTGGTCCTAAGTTTCATTGGTGCATGTCTGCTTTGGGTGGGCTGGTTCGGTTTCAATGCGGGCAGCGCGCTGTCCGCCGGCAGCCTGGCGTCGAGCGCTTTTGTCGCAACGCACTTCGCCGCCGCGACAGCCGCAGCCGGTTGGACGCTGGCCGAATGGAGACATGGCGGGAAGCCGAGCACCTTGGGAGCCATCTCTGGCGCCGTGGCTGGCCTCGTGGCGATCACCCCGGCGGCAGGATTCGTTAAGCCAATGCCCGCCATGATCATTGGCCTGATTGCAGGCATTCTATGCTACCTCATGGTTGCGCGGGTCAAGGCCCGCTATGGGTACGATGACTCTCTCGACGCGTTCGGAGTCCATGGGGCCGGGGGAACGATCGGCGCGATCCTCACGGGAGTTTTTGCCGTCAGCGTCGTCAATCCCATATTCAAAGATTCGAACGGCAATGCGCTGGCCTCGGGCCTCATCGAGGGAAATGCGCACCAACTCATGAATCAGCTGGTTGGCGTCGCGATTGCCTGGGCTTTGGGAATCGTGGGTACTCTTGCCATCCTGTTTGTGGTAGACAAGCTCATTGGTCTACGTGTTTCGCAAGAGCAAGAAACTCAGGGTCTCGATCTTTCGCAGCACGGAGAGGAAGGGTACGACTGGGAGACTTCCATGTAGCTACTGGTTTTTCGGCCAGGGACGTGCCATTCTAGCGGGCGCGATTCTTGATCGAAGACCAGAAGAGCAGGCATGCCCACACAGTCCCCACTCAGCAGTGAATTGCGGGAACAGTACGAGGCTGAATCCGCACGGCTGCAACACGATTTTTCCGCGGCAAAGGATGGCCTGAAGTATTTGCGAGAAAGATCGGCGTTGATGGATTCCATCGTGCGCACTCTCTGGGCGCAATTTGTCGTTTCCGCAGGCTTTGGACCCTCCCAAACGGTACTCGCCGCGGTCGGGGATTTTGGCAGGCAAACTCTTTTTCCTTTTTCGGAAATTGACATCGTATTCCTGGCGGCAACGGGCGATGCCGCGGAGAAAGTTAAAGATGCTATCCAACGTCTCTCTCAGGGCATGAACGAGATTGGATTGAAGTGCAATACAGTGGCTGGAATTATTTCGGAATTCCTTCAGTATGATGTGGATCGTGCGGAGGAGATTCTTTCTTTGCTGGACTGCCGGTTTCTGGATGGCGATCGGGAACTGTTCGCAAATCTTCGCGCCCGGCTGATCCCCAAAGTCATGATCCGGGAGTCCCAGTCCCTGGTCGAGCGCCTGGCGGAACTGACGCGCAACAACCATCGTAAGTTCGCGAACACGGTATTCCACCTCGAGCCGAATGTGAAGGATGGTCCGGGCGGATTTCAGGACTATGTCACGGCGCGATGGCTTGCCGCCATGTCTGCGATGGAAAAGCAGGAGGGCTGGCCCGATCCGCAGATGTATTTTTCTCCCACGATCCAAACCTCGATGGATTCGGCGCTGGCTTTCTTCGCCTCCGTGCGGTGCTTCCTGCACTTCCGGAATAAGCGTGACCTCAATCTTCTGACCTGGGATGCGCAGGACGATGCGCTGGCCCAGAAAATCGGCACGCAAAACATGGTTGTCACAAATGCAACCGATTGGATGCGCATCTACTTTGGCCACGCGCACGCCGTCGACCATATTTCAGGTCAACTGCTTGAGGAAATGCCCGCGGCCCAATCTCTTTTTTACAGGCAACTGGAAACCTGGCGGACGGGCTTTTCCGATGAGGATTTTTCCGTCGTGGACGGACTGATTTTTTTCCAGAAGCCGGAGAATCTGTCCGATGCGGGGCTTTTATTTCGCACCTTCCGGCTGATGGCCCAGCGCGGCTTCAAGCTCAGTCCCACAGCCGAAAAACAATTGGAGCTGGCGAGGCCGCAATTGGCCGGCCGTCTTCCCAGCGGCGGCGAGTTTTGGCGCTTTCTGGAAGATGTATTGCCGGAATTGCACGCGGCGGACGCGTTGCGCGCGATGCACTCCTTGCATTTGTTGACGCTATTCCTGCCGGAATTGCAGGGGATTGACGCCCTTGCGGTCCGCGAGGTCTCTCACCGTTTCACGGTGGATGAGCACACGCTCCGGGCCATTGAAAATTTGCACAGCCTGCGGCAATCCAAATCCAAATGGGACGAACGCTACGCCGGAATTCTCGGCGAACTGGACCAACCCGAGTTGCTCAATCTCGCGATCCTGCTGCACGATACCGGCAAGGCCGTCACTCTCCTGGAACACATTCCCGCCAGCCTGGAAATTGCCGGGAAGTGCCTTGAACGCCTGGAACTCGCCGCGGCAGACCGGAAAACGGTTCTCTTTCTGATTCAACACCATCAGGATTTGGGCGCGGGGCTCCGAAGAGACATATTCGACCCGCGCACCGTGGCGCAATTTGCGGAAAGCATTGGCAGCCCGGAACTCCTGAAAATGCTCTGCCTGTTCACCTACGCGGACATCAAAGCCGTCAATCCGGAAGCGCTGACGCCATGGAAAGCGGAAGATCTTTGGCAGCTCTACATCGGGACCGCCAATTATTTCAACCGCAGCGTGGATGAGCGCGTCCACGGCGACGCCAACGACGAAGTCCTGAATCATCTTCGCTCGCTTGCCGCCGCGGCCGGAAAGAAGCTCCAAACGTTTCTCGACGGCTTGCCGCGCCGATATCTTCGCACGCATCCCGTCGACGAAATTCTGCGGCACTTCGAGATGTCGGGCCGCCTCGGCCAGGACCCCGTTCAACTGGCGCTAAAGCGCACACGCCATTGGTACGAATTGACAGTGGTGACCAAGGACCGGCCGCGCCTCTTCTCTACAGTAGCCGGTGCGCTCGCGGCTTGCGGCATGAACATCGGAAAAGCGGGGGCCTTCTCGAACGCGAGCGGCACCGTGGTGGATACCTTCTCCTTTACGGACCGGCATCGGACGCTGGAGATGAATCTGCCGGCATGGGAGCGCTTCAAGACCACGGTCCACGATGTGCTTTCCTCAAAACGCGACCTCAAGCGCATGCTTCGCGAGCGCCTGGAAGTGGAAAAAGATCAGCCCGAAAAGATCGCCGCAACTCCCCAGATTCAATTTGATAATGAATGTTCCGCGCACAGCACCCTGATCGAAATCATTACGCAGGATCAGCCGGGCTTGTTGTACCGCATCAGCTCCGTTTTTGCGCAGCAGGATTGCAACATTGACATCGCGCTGATCGATACCGAGGGCCAGACCGCCATCGACGTGTTCTACCTCACGACAGCCGGCGGAAAGCTTGCGCTCGAGCATCAAGAACGATTACGGCATTCCCTGGTCAAGGAACTTTTCGGGTAAGAGGCGTTTCGTAGCGCCGGCATCACGCCGCGGCGAGGCGCCGCAAGTTTCTTCGCCCGCATCCCTCATCCATTGAAACTATTTCGGCGTATAGTAGTCATATGGTGTAATGGATTTGGGGCACAGCGAGTGCCTGGAGGAATGAGATGTTGGTCAAGCGATCCCCGGACTTGAAGTATTCGGACATAACCCCGCGCGATATTTATCTAAATCGCCGCAAATTCCTGTATGGAATGGGGTTAGCGGGCGGCTTGGCACTGGCGGGCAACAGCCTGGCGGACTTGGTGAACCCATCGACCCGAGCCTATGCCTCCACAAAGCTTCAAGGTCTTTCAGGCAGCCCGTTCAGCACCACCGAGAAAGTTACTCCCGAGCAGGTCGTGACCACCTACAACAACTATTACGAATTCGGCACGGAAAAAGACCAGCCGGCAAAGAATGCGCAAAAATTTGTGACTTCCCCGTGGACGGTTTCCGTCGAAGGAGAAGTTACCAAGCCGCGTAAATTCACGATGGACGAAATCCTGAAACTCGCTCCCCTGGAGGAGCGTATTTACCGGCATCGCTGTGTGGAAGCCTGGTCCATCGTAGTGCCGTGGATCGGCTATTCGTTCAGCACGATTGCCAAGCTCGTGGAGCCCAATTCGAATGCGCGCTACGTCGCATTCGAAAGCTATTTTGATAAGAAGCAGATGCCGCTGTGGGGCCTCGCCGGGATAGGGCTTCCTTACGTGGAAGGGCTGAGGATCGACGAGGCGATGCATCCGCTGACGCTGCTTTGCATGGGAATGTACGGCGAGACGCTGCCGAACCAGGATGGCGCGCCCGTTCGAATGACGATTCCATGGAAATACGGTTTCAAGAGCATCAAGTCGATCGTCAAAATTAAATTCGTCAAAGATCAGCCGCCGACAACCTGGAATATCACCAACGCGCATGAATACGGCTTCTACTCCAACGTGAATCCAAAAGTGGACCATCCGCGCTGGAGCCAGGCCAGGGAAGTTCGCCTGCCTGGTTTCTTCAAGAACACGCCCACGCAGATGTTCAACGGCTACGGCGACCAGGTTGCGAGTCTCTACAACGGCATGGACCTGAAGAAAAATTACTGACCGGGCATCGATTATGAATTCGATACTGACCAGCAAATGGACCAAGGTACTCGTGTTCCTGATTTGCCTCGTCCCCCTGGGCGTGCTGATCTGGGAAGCGTTTACAGGCGGGTTGGGCTCGAATCCCACACAATTTCTCGAGCACGCCACTGGGGATTGGACGCTCCGGTTCGTAGCCATCACTCTGTCGATTACGCCGCTGCGCAAAATTCTTGGCCAGCCTCGATTGATCCGTTTCCGGCGCATGTTTGGTTTGTTCGCTTTTTTTTACGGCTGCTGCCATTTCAGCGTGTACCTGACGTTTGACCAGGTCTTCGATCTTCACGGCATTTGGGCGGACGTGATGAAAAGGCGCTACATCACGGTGGGATTCACGGGGTTCGTTCTGATGATCCCGCTGGCGCTCACTTCCACTGCGGGATGGATTCGGAGGATGGGCGGAAAACGCTGGGCCATTCTGCATCGCCTGATTTATTTGACCGCCATCGCGGGTGTCATCCATTACTACTGGCTGGTGAAATCGGATATCCACTTGCCTCTCGAGTATGCCGCGGTGATGGCCATCCTTTTGGGTTGGCGCATTTATGAGCATTATTCAAAACCAACTCGCCGAGTGCAGGCTGCGATTCCAGCTCGCAAGGAACAGACATCGGTTGTGCAGGAGTAGCGCGAGCTTCAGCCTGCGGGGTTCATCCTTGCTCTGACTGAACCCCGCAGGCTGGAGCCCGCGCCACTTTTGCACCCTACGGCATTTGCGTTTTTCCGCCCCTCGCGGCTAGAATAGCTGCCCCCAGCAGATGTCCTAGGGCGATATCTTAGAAGGGTACTGGTTCCCGTTTTGTCGCAAACGCATTCCGTTACCGAAGAGAAGGTCGGCCTAGCCTATTGGGCGGACCGAGTCCTGGAGGAACACTCAAACGTCGGCGGAGCGTTGCCTGCGCAGCCTATCCACGACCTGCGCATCTCCCTGCGCAGGTGCATTCTGATTGCCGACGTAATGAGGGACCTCGATCCGGCATGCGATTGGAAGGACATGAGGAAATCGGCGCGGCGCACGTTTCAACGGCTCGGCACGCTTCGCGATACTCAGGTTCTTACTGAATGGATCGAAAAGCTGGGCGCTCCGGGCGAGGCCTCGACGGGCAGGCTCCTTGAGGCGCTGAAAAAGAAGCATGAACAGGAACGGATCGATGCGCGTGCGGCCATCCGGGAATTTGACAGAAAGCAGTGGCGGGCCTGGCGAAGAGAATTTGCCAAGCATTACCGCCGTGTCGCTTCCGACCGGGCTGCCTGCGAATCGCTGATTCTCGAAGTCTGGGAGAGCATTCGCGACCTGAATCGCCGCGCGCAGCGCAGCCGGAGCCTCCTTGCCTATCACCGTCTCCGCGTGGGCCTCAAGAAGTTTCGCTACGCCGTGGAAAATTTTCTGCCGCCGATGTATGCAGGTTGGGCGCCTGATCTGAAACTTCTGCAGGACTTGCTGGGAGAAATTCACGACCTCACGGTTCTCGACCAATCGATCGTGAAGAGCCGGAGTCTTTTCGAGGAAGATGTTTTTACAGCGTGGCGCGAGAAAGTGGAGCAGGAACGATCTTCGCGGCTTCAGCAGTATCGTGCGAAGATGGCGGGGAAGGATTCACCACTGCGGATCTGGCGCGAGGGATTGCCGGCGGAGAAGGATTTGCGTTCCACGGGGCTTGCGCGGCTCGGCGAATGGGCCTCGTTCGTGACGCCGGATTTTCCCCGTGTGCGCCGGACGGCGCGCATGTCCCTGCAATTGTATGATGGCCTCTCGAATTGCGGCCTGATCGCCAAGGATCCCCAGATCGAAGAGCGATTCATTCTTCACGCGGCGGCACTGCTTCAGGAAAGCGGACGTTTCAAGAAGGGCAAGTCCTACCACAAGGAATCCTACAGAATGATCCGGAAAATCTCTCCACCTCCGGGCTGGACAAAGAGGGATCTGGAGTTTGCGGCGCTCGTTGCTCGGTTCCACCGGCGCGCGTTGCCGTATCCGGACCACGAAAAGCTGAGGGTTTACGAAATGCCCTTGCGGCAGTCGCTGATCCGGCTGGCTGCCATTTTGCGACTGGCGGATGCGTTCCAGACGAAATCGTACCGGGCGATCCGGCGCCTCCAGGTCGAAAATGGCCCGGGATTCCTGGTGATTCGCGCGGAAGGATTGCGCGACCGGGATCCAATCCATTCAAAACTGTCCGTGGCCAGGCGCTTTTTGGAATTTGCCTTTCAGCGTTCCGTTCACATCCTGGCGCCGGGAACGCGCATGATGGTTCCTCGAATTGTGCGCGCAGCCGCGCGCAGCGACGCCGCGTGAGTAGCACAGCCACTCCTGGCTGTGCGGGTTTGAAAAGTCGCACATACAGACTACCCGCCACAACGGCGATCGCAAAAACCGCACAGCCGGGAGTGGCTGTGCTACTAAAACGCAAGCCGCAGTGAAAATTGCATCTCACGAGGATCTTGCGCGCTGGTAATTGAGCCGAAAGGCGAGTTCGCGGCAGCACTGAAGATTCGGCCTGATCCTACAGGTGCATTAAAGTTCGGGTGGTTGAGGAAATCGAATATGTCCAAGCGAAAATGCAGTTTCACAATCTCGCGGACGGGAAATTCTTTCTGAATGGTTGCATCGAAATTGTCAAGTCCCGGCCCGATCACAGTGTTGCGTCCCGCGGTGCCATAGGTCAGTTTTGCCGGTTGTGAAAAACACGTTGTGGCAAACCACTCGGCGGGAGTTTTCGGCCCGCTATTTGGGTTACAGACAAAATTCGGGCGTTGCGAATTTACAGGCGTTCCGTTGTTGTCGTTGTCGTTGCTGAGGTTCACCGTAAAGGGCGCTCCGCTTTGCAACGTCCAAATGCCCCCAACCTGCCACTCGCCAAGCACGGTGTGGACCCACCCTTTCGAATTCTTCAGAAATGGAATCTGATAGAGGAAACTGGCGACGAAACGATTCCGGTGGTCGAAATCCGCCGGGCCCTTTTCTGCCGCATAATTGTTCGGATCCTGGGGCACGTTGGGACCGGCATTGTCCGCGCCGGGATTGGACGCGTCGTCCAGCGCTTTTGACCAGGTGTAGGTGGAAAAGACGGTCAGGCCCCTCCAGACGCGCTGCGTAAAAGTCAGCGCCAGAGCATTGTACTTTTCCCAGCCATCCCACGAGATCGTCGTGAAACCGCTCATTTCCGGAATGGGACGCACGCGGAGAGGATTGCCGGTGGCTAGCCCGCTTGGGAAGAGGTTCTGCAGCGCCTGGTTATCAGCATGCACGGTATACGATCCGATGTACTCCGCCTGGAACGACGTGCTGGAGGAAAAACTGTGCTGCACGGACAGATTCCAGACATTGTTGTATTCAATCTTGAAATCGTGATTGATGTTATTCGCGCTCACCGACCCCGTCGGGTTACTTAGAATATCTTCCGTGGTGAACGGGGGAATCGCCACTCCTGTCGGAACAGTCACCGACTTGGCAAAATAGAATGGCAGGTTCAGCGCGGCGTTTTGAATGATGTTATATGCCGCTTGGTTAGTATAGATTCCAAAGCCCGAACGGATCACCGTCTTGTGGTCCGGCAAGGCCCAGGCTAGCCCTATCCGCGGCGCCAGCCGCAGGGGTCGGGCCTGAAGTAGGCTATTATCCCAGCCGGCCCGTGATGAAGTTATATACGTAATTGGGATCTCAGGCAGCAGAGCGGCCGCCGACGATGAAATTTGACCTTGATTGTTGCTGGCGATGACGAACACCCCGCCCGGCACCAGGGTGTTAACAATGGCCATGTTGTTATTCGCGTCCGTGACGTTCTGGTTGTATTCGTACCGGAGGCCGACATCGAGCTTGAGGCTGGGCGTAATTTGCCAGCCGTCCTGAATGTAGAAATGCGCCCAGTTGGTGCGGCCCAGTAATGCTCCTCGCCCTTGCGATGCACCTGACCCTGCGTTCGGGGCGCCTACAAGGAAATCCCCCAAGCCATTCAGGCCATTGCCACTAGGGCCGGGATCAGTGAATCTGCCGGTGAAACCGAATGTCCCCCTGGCATTTTGGGCGTTCACTGGTTCGACATCCAGGTGGAAAAAGTACCCGCCAAATTTCACCGTATGGGTTCCGTGGTGCCACAGGACGTTGTCGTATATTTCGTAGTTGTTATCCTTGCGAGTGACGTACTGCGTCGATTCGCCCATAGAAGAGAAGCCAGTTACGGTAGCCTGGGGATAGCCTGTATCAAGTGGATTAGTGCTGACTCCTTGCAGCCCCGTCTGTCCCGCAAAATTGATCCCCGCGTTTCGGCTAACTTCTCCCCCACCCACCCACATCCAACCAAACCGAAGTTCATTGATCCAGGACGTACTAAAGACATGGTTCCAGGTCGCCGAGAGGTTGTCCGTATGAGTCCGCAGGTTGTATCCAAACGCAGGGAACAGGGCCTCGTTTAGCGCTGACGAACCGAAGGGGAGGAATGCGTTGACGTCGAAAATTGACGCGCGGGCGAAGACATTGTCGCTCGCGCTAAATGTATGGTCTATCCGGGCGTTGTATTGGTTGACGTCCGTCGGGGAGACCGCTGTGTCATTTAGATTGTTACTCCCGGTCAGGCCGGGAGTCGGCAATGGAATTACTGCCAGCAGGGCGGCTGCCACCGGGTCGACCGCGGGGATCGTATTGCCCGGATACATGGTCCCGGTGCCCGGAATCGTGACGGTAATCCCCGATCCCGTGAAGTTGCCAGTGCGCTCCAAAGCAGTCGGAACGTTGAACAACTGAGTTTGAGACTTGCGGATGCGCACGCCTTCGTAGTTGAGAAAGAAAAATGTCTTGTTCTTCTGAATCGGGCCGCCGATCGACCCGCCGAATTGGTTCTGCTTGAAAGGTGGGTTGGACGACGCCGGCGAGACGAAGAAGATCTTTGCGTCGAAGATGTCATTCCGGACAAATTCGAACACGCTGCCATGGAAGTTATTGCTGCCGGATTTCGTGATCACATTGATCACGCCGCCCGACTTTCCCCCAAACTCAGCGTCGTAGGAGGTCTGATTGATGGTAACTTCCTGGATAGCGTCCACGGATGGACTCAGCACTAGATTGTTAAAGGCTTCATCTGTGACGGACACGCCATCGACGAGGTACAGGTTATGTCCGGTGCGCTGCCCCAGAATTCCAAAGACCTGCCCAGTCTGCTGCAGCGCCGATCCTCGCGTGCCTGCCGGCGGGATCGTTACCCCAGGTGTTAATCCGACCAGATCGATGAATTCACGTCCTTTAAGCGGGAGGTCGATCACCTGTTGCTGCTGGATCGTATCTTTAATGGCGGCCGATTCCACCTGCAACAAGTCGGGCACTACGCTCACGGTCAAGGTCTCGGTTTGTTCCCCGAGTTCCAGGGTGAAAGGCTGGCGGAGATGGTCGCCGGCATGCAGCTCCACGTTGGGCTGCGCAATCTGCTTGAATCCTTGCATACTCACCGTCAGGTTGTAGTTCCCGACGGGCAATTGGGTCAGCAGGTATTCGCCGGAGTTATTTGTCTTGGTTGTGTATTTCTGCTGTGTGGCGGACTCCACAGCCGTGACGGTGGCATCAAGCACGACGGAACCTGTTGGGTCGCGGATGGTTCCATCGATTTCCCCCGTGTTCATCTGACCAAACCCGGGCGCCGCAGCCAAGGCCAAAATGGCGGCCAGAAAAATTGCCGTGAGGGCAATGCCTGTGAATCGCTTCAGCACAACAGGGCCTCGACTTGGGAGCCGGAGAACTGGACACGAACTCCGACTATGCAAATTTGAAACTACACTGGAATTGAAACGGGCTGCTGTAAGGATGTTGTAAAAAGCTTGAGTAGGACGGGCTTTAGCCTGTCTGGTTTAGATTTGTGGTTTGCGTAGAAAAAGCAGACAGGCTGAAGCCCGTCCTACTTAGGACGAAACCGCCTCGGTCGTCTCGGCTTCCACCTGCCGAGCCGAGTGTTCCACGCAAGGCAAATGGAGTGTAAAGGTGCTCCCGCGCCCCGGAGCGCTCTTCACCGTGACCTGGCCCTTCATTGCTTCCACGATGCTCTTCGCCAGGGGCAGGCCCAGGCCGGTGCCATGAATTTGCGCCGCAGTCACGGAAGGGCTGCGGTAAAACGGCTCGAAGATGTGCCGCAATTCATCCGGAGCAATTCCGATGCCGTGGTCCGAGACGCTGATCTGAATTTCTCTTCCCGTTAATCCGTGTTCGGCAAGCCGCGCCTGAATTCCGATCCACTTTTGTTCGCTGCCGTATTTCAGCGCGTTGGTAATCAAATTTTGAACGCACTGGGAAAGGGCCGGGAGATCGCCCACGATCCGGGGCAAATTCGGCTCGGTCTGTTGCTCCACGTGGAACCCCGCCGTTCGAATGAGTCCCGCCGTGCCGGAAAGCGCGGCGTCAAGAATCTCCCGCGCTTGCAGCGGGCGCAGGCTGTAGCGCTGCTGGCCCTCACGGATTGCGGCGAACATCAGGATTTGCTCGACCATTTCGAAAAGCTTCCTGGCCTGCGCGCCGATCACCGACCCGTATTGTTCAAGCTGGGGCTTTGCCTCCACCACGCCGTGGGCGATGTTTTCGGCCGCCGAGCTGATGACCGTCAGGGGTGTTCGCAATTCATGCGAAACCGCGGTGACGAAATCCATTTGCAGCTTGGCCAGTCTCTGCGCGCGCGTGCTCGTAAAAATCAGGATCGCCATGCTGATCACCAGTAAGAGGAGCACGCCAAAGCTGATCGCCAGATCGCGGCGGCGCGAATCCGCGATGAAGGCGCCAAGAGCTCCTCCGCGTCGATGCCTCACGATCAAGCGCCAGTCCTGGTCCGCTCCCGCGTCCGGAATGAGCGGAAACCAGGTGACCGCGACCGACGCCGCCGGCCCATTTTCCTGCGAGGGCGTATGGAAAATGTGAATTGGAGATCCTCGTCCGTCGCTGCGGAGGCGCCCAAAAATATTCATCGTGCCGTCCGCGTCGGCGATTTCCGAGTTGCCAAATCCCGCGTCCGAGGAATAGAGAGGGTGCCCCATATCCCCGTCGCTGATAACGGCAACCTGATAGTCGAGCCCTTCCGTGCCGCGGAAATATCTCTGCGCGAGGGCAGGAAGAATGTTGTTCTGCACGTCGTTCCGGTCCAGCACGATCACGATCCAATCAGCCGCGTTTCGTGATGGAATCTGGCGACTGGCCGAAGCGGAAGCATTGCGCGCAAGGGAACGGAGCAGAGCAGGGATCCGTGGCTCAAACTGCCAGCCGGCAAGGGCCCCGCCCGCATAGAAACGGTTTGCGAATTCGGAATTTGCGTCCAGCGCCGCCGCAGGATTCGTTCCTCCGGATGCTGTTGAGGATCCATTGCCGGCGCCGGATTTGGACGCAGATTGCTGAAGCTCTTCGCGCAATCCTTCGAAATTCGCGGGCCAGCCACTCTTTTCGAAACGCTGGCCGGAAGGCGGAAGGCGCAATACTTGCGCCGCGGGAGCTGCGTCGAGTCGCAAAATGTACAACCCTGCAACGAGATTCGGATTCGCTGTCGTCTTTTTCCACTCTGAGAATCTTCGAGCGAGTTGATCCGAGTCATCCTGCGCGTTTGAGTCAGGGTCCACGCGCAGAGCGACACAAATTTCGGAGAAGACGCGGAAGAAATCCAGATGCCAGTTGATCATGGACATCTGCAAGCTGTCGGCCAGCCGGATGCTTGTGGCTTCGCTGACCTGGTTGCTCCAGCGGTATTGCAGCAATCCCAAAACGATCACCACGATCACGGCCAGAATGATGATGACCGTTGAGAATTCACGCTCTTTGATGTGCAATTTCATATGCAACCGGATGCCCGCCTGAAGGCGGGCGCTACATAGGCTAAGCCTTGAACTTATAACCGAATCCCTGCACGGTCAGAATAAATTTGGGCTGCTTTGGGTCATCTTCCAATTTCTGGCGCAGGCCGGCGACGTGGACATCCACGGTGCGCGTGTACATGTCCGCGCTGTAGCCCCAGACTTGTTTCAACAGTTCCTCGCGCGAAAGCGTGGCCCCCCGATGCTCGACTAGATACCGGAGCAACTGAAATTCGCGCGCGGAAAGATTTACGGGCTTTCCGTCCCGCGTGGCCTCAGTTCCAACAAGGTCCACATGAATTGCTCCGAAATCCAGGCCGCCGGTTTGGGCCGCAGGGCGAATGGGCGCGCGCCGCATCAGCGCCTCGACCCGCGCCATCAGTTCCAGCATGTTGAACGGCTTCGTAACGTAATCGTCGGCGCCGATCTTCAGGCCATTGACCTTGTCGCTGGTTTGCCCGCGGGCAGTGAGCATGAGAATCGGCGTGATGAGTCCGGCTTCGCGGATGCCCCTGCACACGTCGAACCCGTCGCGTTTAGGCAGCATGACGTCGAGGATGATGAGGTCAAAAGGGAGCTGCGTGGCCTTCTCGAATCCCTCATCGCCATTGGCGGCGTAGTCGACAGCGAAACCTTCATTCCGCAGGCGATCGCCCACCGTCATTTGCAGCGCCTGCTCGTCTTCGACAAAAAGCACGTTTCCGCGCATCCAAACTCCCCGCTATTGCGTCCAACTGGGTGGACAGTGCACGTTTCCCTGTGCCCTGAGAGTACGTTTATTCTAGTAGAATTCTTGACACATTTTCTCGCAGGATGTTAGCCTCGATACAGTAGCACAGCCTCCGCCAGGTTCACGGAGGCCACCGATGAGTTCAAAGCGCTCCCCAAGCCGCCGATACGTTACATGCCTCCTCTTGTTGTCGGGCGTGTTGGTTCTCGGCATCGTCCAATGGAGTTTCCTCCCCATATTAATTCAGAACGGGCCCGTAGGGAGCGCCGCCGTTCTGGAAATGTCCGCCGGCCATTCGTCAAAATTTGCGGCTCCGTTCAAATGTCTTTTCGGTGATGGATTGCGGCCGTGCCTCGCGCAATCGAGGATCACGGTGCGAAGGATCGTGACCAGGATTCCTCATCCGCCGGTAGCTCCAATTTCCGGCCAGGATGAATTTTTTCTTTCCTACCACCCGCTGCGCGCACCCCCTTCCGCATAACTAAATTCAAGCGGGGCGCACCCCCTGCGGCGATTTCCGTTTAAAAATTAATGCAGACCGAGCCGTTCCGGATGCCGGGTCGTTTTTTCGCGCCCGGGCGGTACACGCCGCGTGATTCAGAGCCGCAGGAGATTTGGCGGCGGGCATGAATTCGGGCCTGGCGCTTGCGGATTTGGTTCGGCGAATTTCTATTTTGGAGATCCGATGACCTCAAATCAGATAGAGCCGGCGACGCTGGAGGAATTGCGCCATTTGGATTCGTCCAGCGTGGCAAACGCCATCGAAACCTTCGGCGTGCGTTTGCGCAATGCGGGATTTGCCGATTCCAGCGTTCACTGTATTTTTGAAGATTTTCCTCCCCTGGTTGGCTACGCGGCCACGATTCGCATCCGCACTTCCGAGCCGCCCATGGAAGGGGATAGCTATTACTACCGGCTCGACTGGCTCGACCACTTATTGAGTGTTCCGGCTCCGCGAGTTCTTGTCGTCCAGGATTTGGACCCTCATCACGGGCTGGGATCCTTCGTCGGCGACGTCCACGCCAATATCTTGCGCGCGGTCGGATGCGTTGGCGTGGTGACCAACGGCGCGGTCCGCGACGTCGAAGCCGCGCGAGCCATCAAGTTTCAGATGTTCGCTGGCAACTTGTCGGTATCCCA
>Ga0206968_10157_pt1 | contig 18873 bp, 10 predicted proteins | sample Alteio_BWOrgHeat_22_FD_153254 | JGI IMG/M metagenome (GOLD analysis project Ga0206968, IMG submission 153254) | Enriched cells from forest soil in Barre Woods Harvard Forest LTER site, Petersham, Massachusetts, United States -... | ecosystem: Environmental > Terrestrial > Soil > Temperate forest >... | reverse complement strand
GGATACGATGCGGCTGCCGCCAAAGGCTCTGTCCTATCTGCGTTTTCGGTCAGTGAGGCGGAGTGGGAAGAATATGTCTCCGATAGGAATTCCCGACGGCGGACCACACCTATACCCAAATTTGTCCAGGTTGTAGGCGCTACGTCTCCTGAGATGGCAAAGGCTATGGAGAAGCAGATGTCCTCGGTGGTTGGAGAGCCGGTGGACACAAAGAAAATCGACCAGGGCATGATGAGTATCGTTGGCATGGGTCGGTTCGCCACTGCGACCTACTCCATGGTGGAAAAGAATGGGGAACAGGGTCTGCTAGTTTTGGCTGAGCCAAAATCCTACGCGCCACCGATCGTCCGCCCTCTGATTGTGATTGATGGTTCCCAGTACAACAATGTCCTGTTCAGCATTGGAGCCCGAATAACATTTCTGGATATAGGGGGCTATCGATCAGAGTGGCGCAACAACATAGTTCTCGGGTCCGTGTACCGATTGGACACCGAATACTATCATCCATTCACAACTACCAGTAGTTGGTTTATTGCTCCCAGACTGGGTGTCAACAGTCAGCAGTTGGATGTTTACACCGGCAATACATTGATCGCGAGTTATCGCTTGCGCCAGGCGCTTGGCGGCCTCGACACCGGATATTCATTTGGAAGAATTGCCGAATTTCGACTGGGATATGAAGGCGGCTATGAAAAGATATCTCCCGAGATCGGGAACATACCAACACTTCCGGTAACATCTGGAACCACTGGCGACGCGAGGATCCAGTTCGAATTGAACACACTGGATGACCCGGTTATTCCGCGCTCCGGGACTAGTCTCCTGATGTACACAAAGGGATACACCGTAAATCCAGCCGCCCAGGGCGCCTTTCCGGTCTCTGAGATTCAAGCTGAAAGATTTTTCCGCCTGGATGCTCCTGGTTCTTTGTTTGCCTCTGCCTCCGGAGGCAGTAGCTACGGATTCGGGACGGGAGTCCCATCATTTTCTCTTGGTGGCTCGCAACGGTTAGTTGCCTGGAGCACGAATGAATTGCTTACAAACCAATATTTCCTGGGACAACTCGGCTATATTCGTGAATTGGTGAAATTGCCTCCCTTTCTGGGAAGTTCCGTGAACGCCATCGGAGTGTTCGAGGCGGGAAAGACGTATCAGCTTCGAGGCGGGCCAAAGCCGCCGAATATTCCAATAGATTTTGCGGGCGGCCTCGTCGTGAACACAATATTCGGTCCTGTCGAAGTCGCAGGAGCGGTTGGCGACTATGGCCATGCCCGGTTCTTTTTCAGGATTGGTCGGATTTTCTAAGCTCGTGCTTTCTCTCGTCGATAACACCAATGCAAATGGCAGCAATCTGTGAGATTCACCCGCGAATCAATAACTCGCTCGAGTCTGATTGCCATATGCGCATTTGAGGAAATGGAGAGAAACCAAGGAACGGTGAAAAGGCGCTTCTCGCGGGCTATTGGACGGTGTGATCGGTTGTGATGCTCAACGGTTAAGTTGAGAGCGCGCTTGGACGGATCATCGTGTAAAGCCTGGGCTTGGGGTATCGGCCTAGTTCTTGCTCTTGGCTTGCTTCTTTGGTTCTTTTTTGCCCATTGACTTTTTGGAGGGGCGCCCGATTGGCATCGGTTCGAAAGACTCAACCTCAGAACGCCGCACGAGAATCTTCCCCCCAATCTTGAAACTCTGAAGCCACCCTCTGACAATCAAAATTTTGATCGCTTGTTGGGAGACGCCCCTTATCCGTGCCGCCGCAGCCTGAGAGATCCAGTCCTCAGGTTTTTCCGGCTCGCGCTCTTTTATAGTTGAATTATTCAACTAATTATTTTTACCATTCATCAGATTTGAATCCCGGTTCCATCATACCGATCCGGGACTCCGCTATAGCTAGCGGGACACGATGCCAAACGCGAGGAACCATCTCCAGTTTATCGATCATCTCTGGTGTGACCTGAACTACTACGGCATCGCTTTTCCAAGACGTTTCCAGAGGCCTTCAGTGAAGGCGTCGATCGTCTGGGCACCGAGGAGCACCCCGAGCGCATCACAATAATCGCGGCCAGAAAGACCGCCATGGTGGAACACGGCAGCGGATATGACAATTGCAACGAGGCATCGAGCAATGGCCATCGATAAAACTTCGAAACCTTGGTTCGCTGACAAAAAGCTCTCTGAAGAATCCGCGCCCGACCCATGGAACCCTCCGGAGCTGGCCGAAAGATTCGAGGATGATTTGGTCGACGACAGCACTCCGTTTGACGCCCGAGAACGGACTGACGAGGAGATCGAGAACTATGACCTCGGCGTCGAAGCCGGTCTCGCCGGAAAACCCAACGACCGTACCAAGAGCGCTGCCTGGCGGCGCGGCTGGGCGGATGCGAGGGAGTAATCGCATACGTTTTCACGCCCGCAGGCGGGCACTCCGCGAGCTCATACTGGCCAATTCCTTTTTCGATAACTTAGAGCACCTGAGGGTGCAAGACAGTTTCGAGCCAAATGATTTCTCGTCATCCTGGTTTGAGTTAGAGGTTGTTCTGAATTGACAATGAGCTCTGTACCTGCCTAACGCGTTGGCGGGCGTCCATTCCCCTCAACAAGATCAAGGAAGTGATCGAGCTTCGATGGGGGGTTAAAGAGCTCGACGTTGCCGTTGGGCCAGCGCACATGAATAGCTTTTAGCTGTGTCTCTGTTCCGAGGCCGAAGTGCAGGCGCAGGTCACTGGAAGAGTTATAACTGGATCCGCTGCGCACCTCATCGACCCATACGCGCTTTGTTCCCTGAAGTGTCACGCGTGCACCGATCGCATCGTGGTTAGAGGATGTCCCGATGAGGCGGAGACCTAGCCAGTGGTTCTGATTCCTGACGAGATTCACAAGGAGCATGGGGCGGTCGCTGAGGTTGTTGATGACTGCCTCGACGCGACCATCGTTGAACAAATCAGCTATGGCGAGGCCTCGGCTGGAGCGTGGTTCGACGAGGGCCGGGCCGGAGCTTCCGCTGATGTCTTTGAACTTGCCGTTGCCAAGGTTGTAGTAGAGGAAGCGTGGTTCGCGATAGAAGGAGCCCAGCTTCGCGGAGTCGACTTCGGGGTATACGTGACCATTCGCGACGAGCAGGTCGGGCCAGCCGTCGTTGTCGACGTCGACGAACATGACGCCCCAACCGAGAGCATTGGTGTTGATGCCTAGACCGGCGGGAAAGGTCACATCGGAGAACGTACCGTCGCCGTTATTGTGGTAGAGGGTAGAGGTGTCGTCGGAGAAGTTTGTCTTGAAAATATCGAGTTTGCCGTCGCCGTCGTAATCGGCCGAGGTGGATCCCATGCCGGCTTGTTCGCGACCGTCTTCGTTGTAAGCAACGCCCACCTCCACGGCGGTATCGGTGAAGGTGCCGTCGTGGTTGTTGCGATAGAGAATCGACGGCGTGGAGTCGCAAGCGAAATATAGATCGGGCCAACCATCGTAATTGTAGTCGAGCGTCGTGATCGAGAAGCAGTAGTGGCCGTTCGTTTTCTCGAAGCCGCTGACTTTGCTGACGTCCTCGAATCTCCCTCCGCCGAGATTGTGGAAGAGAATGTTGGGAGCGCTTTCAAGTCCGCGCGGGCCGCACATGACGGGAACGCTCTTCCATATGCAGCTGGCGCCCTGGCCTGGGACGGGGGTATGGGCCAGATCGAAATGGACGTAGTTCGCGACGGCGAGATCGAGTTTGCCATCGCGATCGTAATCGATGAAGGCGCAGCCGGTACCCCATTCCTTGCCGGTGCCCGCTACTCCGGCCTGCTCGGCAACCTCTTTGAATGTGCCGTTTCCTTGGTTATGAAAGAGGCGATTTTTGCCATAACCGGTGACGTAGAGGTCGTCAAAGCCGTCGTTATCGTAGTCGCCGACGCAGACTCCCTGTCCCCAACCGGTGGAGATGAGGCCGGCCTTCGCGGTTACGTCGGTGAACGTGCCGTCGTGATTGTTGTGGAAGAGATGATTACTGGGATTTTCTTCACGCCTGGCATTGGGTAGATTGGTTCCGTTGACAAGGAAGATGTCGGGCCAGCCGTCGCGATCGTAGTCGAGGATGGCGACTCCCGAGCCGGTGGCCTCGATGATGTAGCGCTTGGAATCGACACTTCCGTTGACGTTGCGGACGGTGATGCCAGCCTTCGAGGAGACGTCAACGAACCATGCCGGAGCAGCGTGATCGGTGGTGGGTGGATAAGGCTGTTGCGCGGAGACAGAAGGAAGAAGCAGGTTGAGTGTGCACCGCAAGAGCAACCAGAAGATTGTGCGGGACATGGCTACTCTTTGCCAGTTGCGGGCGGGGTACCCATGGCTAATGCCTTGAGGATCTTCCCGCCTTCTTGAATGACATATAGATGGTTGGCTGGAAGGTCCGTCAACTTGTCGGTAGCGCCGGAAGGCCAGCGGATCTCAACGGAGTCTGCCTTCGCGGCGCGGTCGAGGCCGAAGTGGATTCGGAGGTCGTTCTGAGAGTAGTAACTCCCGCCGCTGCGAACCTCTTCGATCTGAACAAAGGGCTTGGCGGCAGGTGAACTATGCGTTGTGATGATGATTCGAGCGCCGATGCCCGTGCGGTTCGATTGGGTGCCCACCGTGCGAACTTTGATCCAGTTGCGGCCAGTGGTGGAGTCGCAGCGGAGGAGCTGCGGAAGGCTGTTGACGCAGTTGACAACCACGTCGATGTCGCCATCGTTGTCGAAGTCTCCAAAGGCGGTGCCGCGGGCGGGAACCGAATCGTTAATGCCTGGGCCCGCCTGCGCGGTGACCTCTTCGAACTGGCCGTTGCGTAAGTTGCGATAGAGATACTTGTGCTGTGAGTAGGGTGCGTCAATGTCGGTGCCGTCGACTTCCGGGTAGACATGACCATTGGACATGAGGAGGTCGAGCCAGCCGTCGTTGTCCATGTCGAAGAAGCCGACGCCCCACCCGAGAAAGCGGGTGTTGATGCCTAGACCCGACCGATAAGTGTGGTCGTCGAAGTTGCCATCGCCGAGGTTGAGGTAGACGGAGTCGGTGTCACCGGCGAAGTTCGTTTTGACGATATCCAGCAGGCCGTCGCGGTTGTAGTCGCCGATGGTGACGCCCATGCCTGCCTGGGGCTTTCCATCGGGGGAGTAGGCCACGCCCGATTCGGTAGCTACATCCTTGAAGGTGCCGTCCTTCTGGTTCTGATAGAGGGTGGCCGCAGTGGAGTCATTGGCCACGTAAATATCGGGCCAGCCGTCGTTGTCCAGATCAGCCACGGCCGCCGAGAGACTGTAGGTGCCGATGGTATCCCACATCCCACTTTTTTCGGAGACGTCGGTGAAGGTCCCGTCGCCGTTATTGTGGTAGAGGATGTTCTTTCCGCCCTGGAGTCCCGGAGGGCCACAAGCCACGTGAATGCCTTTATAGGTGCAGCCAGCAGCTTCAGGAAGAGGGGGCGGTTTTGATATCGAAGTCGATGTAATTGGCGACGAAGAGGTCGAGGTTGCCATCCCGGTCGTAATCAAGGAAGGCGCAGCCGGAGTTCCAGCGAATTTTGGATTGGAGAAGGCCCGCCTTCTCGGTGACATCAGTAAAGGTTCCATTGCCATTGTTGCGGTAGAGGACATTCTGGCCGTAGTAGCTGACAAAGAGGTCGTCCCAGCCGTCGTTGTTGTAGTCGCCGATGCAGCAACCCTGACCCCATCCACTGCGACCCAGGCCGGACTTGAGGGTGACATCGGTGAAGGTGCCATCGCGATTATTTTTAAATAGATGCGAGATCGGTTCCTGGCCTTTGGAGAAACCGTCGAGACGTGTGCCGTTGATAAGGAAGATGTCGAGCCAGTCGTCGTGATCGTAGTCGTAGAAGGCGACGCCGCAGCCGGTGGTCTCAAGGAGATATTTGTTCTTGTGCTCACCACCGTAGATGGTCTTGGCATTGAGGCCGGACTGGCGGGCTACATCGAGGAAGCTGACGCCGATAGGAGTGCCGGAGACAGGTGAGGGCGGGCCCTTCGGCGCCGGGCGCGGCCTGTTGTCATAGGTGGGACGTGAACCGATTTGTGGTCCGGTTAAAGAGGGGGAAGGCGCCTGCGGAGCAGCGAGAGCGAGCACATCGTCGAGGCAAAGGACCAGCGCCGCGCTGGAGAGGGAGGTGATGAAGTTGCGACGAGACCCGCTCAAAAAACTGCCTCACTTGAATTGCCTATTCCATACTTCGTTGCTCTGAGTTTCGCATTGAGTTTCGGATGGTGATGGATCACAGTATCAACATACCTCGCCGCGAGTTGAGACAATCCCAACCGCGGTGGACCGAGTATAGAGAAGGTGGTGGGCCTAGGCAAGGAGTGACTACGGCCGGGGTGCGAGTGGTTCGCTGTCAGATTTTCAGGGATGGTTCGCAGGGGTGGATGAAGTCTGGGCTAGCTTTTGGGCCTTCTGGCGCTCTATGGCTGCGTCAGCGTTGTTTCCCTGTTGGGCGAGAGCATCGGCGAGCACGGCGTGGGGTTCCGCGTAGTTGGGATCTGCAGCGATTGCTGTTTGAAGCTGGCCTATCGCTTCAGAGAGCTGACCGCGTTTGAGGAGGAGGCGGCCGCTATCGAGAGCAAAGTTGGAGCGCTGCCTGCTGATCGCGACACGGCTGAGATCGGCAGCTTTTTTGCGCTCAGCAGCTGCACCTGAAGTGTCCCCCTGCTGACTGAGGATTGCCGCCAGGGTGATATGGGGACTTGGTTGGTCGGGAAGAAGCTCGATAGCGTGGTGGAGAGCCACGATAGCTTTCGCGGGATCTTCATTCTGTTTGCACACGTTGCCGAGCAGTGCCCATGCATCGCCATGCTCGGGCCGGAGAGCGACGGCTCTCTCCAGTTCGGCTTGTGATTCGTTGAAGCGGCCGCTCTGCATGTAGAGCACCCCCAGGGTGTAATGAGGATCGGGAAGCTGAGGGTCGAGCTTGGCCGCCTGCTCTAACTCTGCAATGGCAGGCGGGAGGTTGTCCTTGAGTTTGAACGCGAGACCGAGATCGTAATGAAGTTGGGGATTGTCGGGTTCATCGGCGAGTCCCGCACGAAACTGCTCAATCGCATGATCAAGGTCGTTCTGTTGAAGGTACGCAACGCCCATGTCTTCGCGAAGGGTGGCATTGTTGGAGTCGAACTTGAGGGCTCGCAGGTAGAGCGGGATTGCGCCTTTAGCGTCTCCTTGTTGCACATGGGCAAGACCAAGATTGATGAGTACACCGGCGTCTTGCGGGCGTGCTGTGGCAATCTCCTGAAAGAGGGGTAGGGCCTCGCGCACGTTTCCGCTCGCTTGCAGGGTCAGGGCGAGTTCGTACTTTACGTCGAGGGAAGAGGGGGCCAGTACAAGTGTATGGCGCAGAAGAATGATAGCGGCTTCGTCCTGATGAGACGCGCGTAATGCACGGCCCAGTTGGAGCGCATATTCCACGTTCTGTTTGGCTAGGGTATTGGCTTCGGTGAGTTCTAACACAGCTGGGGCAAGCTCATGCCGATTCAGGAAGACGGAGCCGAGATGAAAGTGAGCGGACGCGAGCGACGGATCGAGCGCGATCGCCTGCTGAAATTGCGTTACAGCCTGATCGTACTGCTCATGCTGGGCGAGCAACGCACCGAGGGCATCGTGGAGAGCAGTATCATCAGGGGAGGAGGTCAGAGCGAACTCCAGCTGTTTCTGTGCAGCATCGATTTCCGCGATTGCGGCGAGAGAGGTGGCATACGCGATTGCGATTTCGGGGGCCAGGGGCTGCGGGGACTTTGTATCCGAGCCGCTGAGGAGTTGAAATAGCTTGACGGCTTTTGCGTAGTCCCGGAGTTGGGTGTACGCGAGACCGAGGTTGGATATGGCAGTTGCATCCCAGCTATCGAGTTTGTGAGCCAACTCGAGCTCCGTAACTGCCGAGCGGAGGTCGCCTTCCGCAAGGAGAACTGTGCCGTATGCAGTGTGACCGGCAGCTACTGTGGGTGCCAGCTTCACGAGTTTTGCAAACTCGACGTGGGCGGTATGTAGGTCGTTTCGTTGATAGGCGTCCGAGCCTGCGCGAAATGCTGCGTCAGCGGCCTTGAGATTGGACTTGGCAGTCGAGGCACTCTGATCTTTGGTGTTAGGCGTGCTGATTTGTGCGTAGGCGGGAGCAAGTGACGCGACCAGGAAAGCGTGTAAAAACAGCAAACGTAGAGAAAAGGTTGCGACAATCATCTAAAGCTGCCTACCCATGAAACATATGGGGGAAGTGTGATGGCGGAGAGATCAGACTGTTGCTGGAGCGAGGGCGCGTCCGTAAGCAGGGTACGCACAGTCTTGGCTGACACTCCAGCGGCTTGTGGGTGGAGGGAGACCGTTTGCGTGGTCGCGGTGCAGTTGACTGCGACGATGATAGCGGGTTGACCAGCTACGCCTTCGCGGACGTACGACAAAACGGAAGGATTGGTCTCATCGAGCATGATCATCTTGCCGTCTCGCAAGGTAGGATCTTTCTTGCGCATCGCAATCAGCTGCTTATACCAGTTGAGGATTGAGTCGGGGTCATTTTCTTCAGCCTTGACGTTTTTGGTTGAGCTGTCGGCGGCGACCGGCAGCCATGTTGAGCCAGCCGTACTGAATCCGGCGTTCTTCGAATCCTCCCATTGCATCGGCGTACGCTCGCCGTCGCGACCTTTTTCCTTCGGCCAACCGGTGACTCCGATCGGGTCCTTCACGTCTTCCACTCGGGTAGGTGGCGAAGTCTTCATGCCCAACTCCTCGCCGTAGTACATCAATGCTGCCGAGCGTGTTGTCAATAGAAGTGTTGCCAGCAGTTTTGCGATAGACACATTGTGGATGCCATCGCCGTAACGCTCCCAGCTGCGAATGTTGTCGTGATTATCGAAGACGAAGAGGGGCTGATTGTTGCCAATCATTGTTTCGGCATCGTTGATCCTGCTACGCAGCACCGATGCATCGAGCTTATTGGTGAAGCCAACCTGCAGATCCATGGGCAAGTGCAGTTCATCGCCCTTCGTGCCGCCGTACCACTTGTACAGTTCCTGAACGCTGGGTAGGTAGGTCTCGCCGATCAACACGCGATTTCCCGGGTATTTGTCCACCATAGTGCGCAAACGTCTCATGACATCATGGACTTCGGGCAGGTTGTTTGTTTGCGAGTCGTCGAGATTAGTGTCACCATAGGCATTCACTCCGCCGATCTCTTTTTCGTCGGTCAGTTTTGGATCCTCGAATAAGGTTGGAATGGCGTCCAGCCGATATCCGGCAACACCGCGGTCCAGCCAGAAACGAACCGCGCCAAACATGGCATTTTCAACCGCGGGATTTCTCCAGTTCAGGTCCGGTTGCTGGATGTAAAACTTGTGATAGTAGAATTGGTTCGTTTTTGGGTCGTACTGCCACGCGGAGTGACCGAAGAGGCTCTCCCAGTTGTTCGGTGGCAACGGTTTGTTAGCTGGTCCAACACCTCTGCCATCACGCCACACGTACCAATCGCGCTTCGGATTTGTCTTTGAGCTTTCGGATTCGATGAACCATTTGTGTTTGTCGGAGGTGTGGTTCATCACCATGTCCATGATGACGCGAATGTTCCGCTTCTTCGCTTCAGCTACGAGTTTGTCAAAATCGGCGAGCGTACCATATTGCGGGTCGACATTTTCGTAGTCAGAGATGTCGTAACCGAAGTCGACCTGCGGTGAAGGATAGATGGGTGTGAGCCAAATAGCATCAACACCGAGCGACTGGAGGTAGTCGAGGCGCTGGGTAATGCCATTGAGGTCGCCAATGCCGTCGCCGTTCGAATCCTGAAAACTGCGCGGATAGATCTCGTAGATGACGGCATGCTTCCACCACGGGCCATCGTTTTGTATCGCGCCGAAGTTCGGGCTTGTGATGGCAGGAGCGGTTGGGAGCGCCTGAGCCCGAGTGAAATTTGCAAGAACCGTCGCGCCAAGAATTGCGAGGACGGCAGTGGTCATCCACGATGTCTGGCCCGAGGTGTCAGATCGTCCTGTTATGGTCATTGCCAGCCTCCGGAGATTCCGAACAATATATAGCATTACTCATCACAAGTTTTCAGTATTGATATGACGATCAAGGCCGTTGATACGCATCAATTGATGCGAGCTTGTTCCAGAGCTGCTCAAGGGTGATCCCTTTGTCTCCGGATAGATGAATAGATCGACGAAGCTAGGCGTGATCGATGCCAACGACCCCAGTCCTGAGGCCCACTCACTCCGCCGCTTGTCAGACTCCCGTCACTCGGGGCTGCGATGAAATCCTTCGCGCAGACGGTTGCTTCCGGTCTGCACTCCCTTCGCGAATTCATCTTTCCTCAGGTCTTCCCGTTTGCCCCGTCGAAAACTTTTCTCATTCGTGAACAAATGTGTTCACGATCTCAGCCAGATCAATCCCTGAAGCCCATTTCTTCACAGAGAATTGGTCAACCTTTTGGAGGAGATTTTTCTAATTAGTCAGTCGTAGAGGAATAAAAAATATACCTTTTGATGGGAATATTCAGGATACACGCCTCCTCCATTCGAAACTTTTGGGCGAAATGCTATGTCGGTCCGACCACATTCCACTGGATCTCGTAATCGGCCAAATGACATATGATTTCTCGAGAATTTCGCCCCAAAACAACGGGCGAAGCCTATTGACATCACGTACGACGTGCGCGTACTTTTCCTGTCCTCTCGCGAAAGAGGTACTCCCCTGCTTTGTGCAGATTCCTCGTTTCGTGCAGAATAAGCCTCACTTTAGACCACCCTGTCTCGGGCCTGTGAGCTAGTGATGGACGCGACTTTTCGCAATCGCAAACATCGCCGACGGACGAGAGCCAGGGGCGCAGCACCTTTAGGAGCGTACGCGATGAGACTGATGACGCAAATTAGGTTGCTATTCACGGCTGTCTTTCTGCTGGCACTATCTCAATCTTCAATGGCCTTCGGGCAGTCGGTCTATGGTTCGGTCTACGGGACGGTCACAGACGCTACGGGTGCGGCTGTTCCAGGCGCAACCGTTACAGTGACGGATGTGACAAAGGGCACTACGGTCACGGTGCAATCCAATGGCAGCGGTGACTTCACGGTAGAGCACCTTATCCCGGACGTCTACGACGTGAAGGTGGACGCGGGCGGTTTCAAGGGCTATCAGCAAAAGGGGATTCAGGTCTTTGCTGATGCCGCGGTAAAGGTTACCGCCGCGCTTGAAGTCGGTGCGTCCGCGGTGACCGTCGAAGTCAACGCCGACGCGGTTCCACAGCTCAAGACGGATCGCGCTGACGTGTCGACAAATTTCGAAGCGAGGCAGATTGAGGATCTCCCAATTCCCGGCCGGAACTTCACGGGCCTGGCGCTGTTGCTGCCCGGCGCGCAGCAGCTTGGATGGAGTCACGCCGCCAGCGAGAATCCGCAAGGCAGCTTACAGATCATGGTCGACGGGCAAGCCTTCGCTGGCACCGCCTACGAGTTAGACGGAACCGATAACCAGGATCCGATCCTCGGCATCATCGTCGTCAATCCAAACTTCGATTCGCTGGCAGAGTCAAAGATCGCGACGCAGAACTATGACGCGGAGTTCGGTAAAGCCGTCTCCTCCTTCGTGACAGCGCAGACGAAATCGGGCTCAAACAATTTCCACGGTTCCGCGTTTGACTATCGCCAAAGCGGTGCCAATCTGGCGAAGGATCCGTTCACGCAAGGGCCGGGGCGTTCCGCTATTCCCGGCCAGCTCAAGAACCAGTTCGGCGGCTCCATCGGCGGACCGATTCTCAAAAACAAGCTCTTCTTCTTTGGCGATTATCAGGGTGTGCGTCAGAAAGTCGGAACCGCCAACGTCCAAACGGTTCCATCGTCGCGGCTGGTGGAGACATGTCTCGGCAAGCAGCCGGCGACTGGCGGAATCCCCGGCTGCGACTTCAGCGAGTATGCCGCGAATGTGACTCCTATAGGTACGGGCATTATCTATCAGACCAACGGCCAGCCATACCCTAATAATGTTATTCCTGCATCGCAAGTGTCTACGCAGGCGAAGAACTTTTTCGCGCTTCTCGAGCCATACGCGCCGAACACACCTGGTTCGTTCAACGGTCTTAAAAATAACTATGCAGGCTCGGGCACGGGCGGTCTGAATAGCGACCAGTGGGACATACGCGGCGACTTCACTATGAATGACAAGGTCCACTTCTTCGGCCGGTTTAGCCGATTTACCGATGTCCTGAGCGGAACGGTCATGTTCGGTCCCGCCGGAGGAGCCGGCTTCGGTCTCGGCGGGTACGGTGGCACCTCAAAGGGAGCAAATGACAGCGCTGCGCTTGGAACCGACATCGCAATCAACGCGAAGCTGGTGACCGACGTGCGCCTCGGCTACTTCCGTTACAACATCAACACCAGCAAGTATGACCAGGGCACCAACCTGGCCAACCAACTTGGTATTCCCGGGATGAATACGGGTACTTCGATCACCAGCGGCGCTCCGAGCTTCCAGCTCGAGGAGGTTGGTTCACTGGGCGGAGCGTCCCCCGCTAACGCACAGGCCACGGGACCGCAGTATGGCGCAGGCCTGAACGTGGATCGCTGCAACTGTCCCTTGATCGAGAGGGAAGACCAGTATCAGATTGTGAACAACTGGACCAAGCTTTTTGGCAACCACGCGCTGAAGGTCGGAGCCGACCTTCGTTATGCGCGTAATCTGCGCGTCCCGAGCGACAACGACCGCACCGGCATCCTTTACTTCAGCAACAACTACACCTCTAACCCGGGCAATGCAAATCTCGCCGTCCCTCTCCCAATTGGCGGATTGGGCTTCGCGACCTTCGCTCTAGGCCAGGTGACCAACTTCCTGCGCTACGTCAGCACTTCAACCAACGCTAAGGAGTTCCAGAAGCGCATGTTCTTCTATGCGCAGGATACCTGGAGGGCGTCCCCGAAACTGAGCGTCAACTACGGGCTTCGTTATGAGTTTTACTTCCCGGAGACAATCAACGGCCCAGGGAACGGAGCGCTGTTGAACCCGGACACCGGCTATCTGTACGTGGCTGGTATCGGCGGCGTCGGCAGCAACATGAACTGGCAAAGGACCACCAACACGTGGAGTCCACGAATCGGAATAGCCTACCAGGTGCGTCCGGAGACGGTCATTCGAGCCGGTTATGGGCGGAGCTTCGACATCGGCGTATTCGGCTCGATCTTTGGACACGCTGCGACTCAGAATTTGCCGGTTCTCTCCAGCCAGCAGGTGACACAGACTGGCGGGAATTATACTTCGGCCTTCACACTGGCTCAGGGGCCTCCCGCACCGACCCCCACGCCAGTTCCTGCAAGCGGTCTACTGCCCAACCCTGGTGCTTTGGTAAACTCGCGCGCCAGACCCAACCCGCTGCGTCTTCCGACCCTCGATGCATGGAACGCGAGCCTCCAGCAGTCCCTGACGCCAACGCTCTCGTTGACCATTGCCTACGTAGGCAACAAGGGCACCCACACGCTTGGCGACGGGAGCGGCAATACGACCAATCCCATGGAGGCCGCGATCACGCTGCCGGCGCAATACAGCATTACCGGACAGCAGCTGCACTTTGATCCCTCCGTGAGTGCGACAACAAACTTCGGTGTCAAAGCGTTGAACGGTCAGCCAGTCCCTGGCATCTCGCCCTCTGGAGGAACGAACAATCAGACCTATCTGACGCGTTATTACGGAGGAAAGCTTCCTGCATGCGCAGACCCCAACTATCACATCACTGATCCGCTCATCGGCCCTGGTCAGTGCGGCTGGACCAACGGGATCACCGACTACAGCGATGACTTCAATACCCATTACAACTCGCTTCAGGTCACGCTCGCCAAAACGTTCACCCGTGGCTTTTCGATGAATGCGAATTATGCCTGGCAGCACGCGATCAGTTGGCAAAGCGGTTACTACACCTGGAGCCACGCAGCCACTAAGGGGACCGATGGCTTCCTTCGTCGTCAACAGTTCATTATCTATGGGTTGTACGAACTTCCCTTTGGAAGAAACAAGATGTTCGGCAGCCATGTTGGAGCTGTCACCAACCAGATCATCGGAGGATGGCAATTGAGTCCGGTCTTGAACTACTCCAGTGGCTTGCCGTTTACGCTGACGCTCGGAGGATGTCCGGGGATTCCGGGCTCGGCTCCTTGCTACATGAATGGAGACAAATCGCGGTTCCAAAAGCAAATCACGGGCGCTCCATATACTACTCTCAGATATTTTAATGCGACGGCTCTGTCGACAGTCTTCACAACGCCCGGACTGGACCAGATCGGAACTCTGGGAAGAAATAGCCTCTATGGGCCGAACTTCTTCAATACCGATCTGTCGGTATTGAAGAGCTTCCCAATCCACGAGGCTGCTACGATTCAGTTCCGCATGGACGCGTACAACGTCATGAATTACATCAGTTTCGGCTCGCCCAGCGGAGTTGACGGAACGATCAGCAACGGACCCGGAAAGGATGGCACCGCCAATCCGCGCCAGATACAACTCTCCCTCAAGGTGCTGTTCTAATGTGGCTGTTTTCCAGGAGAGGGGAGCTCGGACTCTTCTCTTTCTTTCGATGCGCTTTTACCAGATACTCATGAGATTTCTGCGTATTACGCTTTACCTATCACTGTGCAGCGTTGCCGCCACCTCGCCAGAATGGGCTATGGCCCAGGCTGGCTCGGCTGACGGATCCAGCGGTCAAACTCCTCAATTCCCTAAGCCTCCTATCTCCAGCGAAGCTCCGACGAATCTTATGCAGCTGCGCCAGCTTATTGATCGTGGGCGCGCTCCTGAGGCCTTGAAACAACTTGACGATCTCTCGGCGCGGCACCCAGGAACACCTGGGATAGATCGATTGCGTGGTGTGGCTCTATATTCTCAGGGTCACTTCGCGGAAGCAGACGCGGCATTTGCTGCTGCATTAAAGCTGGACGACCAGGATGAAGAGTCAAGGCAGATGCGCGGCCTCACGCTTTTCCGGCTGGGCCGGCCGGCCGATGCGATCCCATTGCTTGAAGCAGCGCACGGCTGGACCTCAGAGACAAAAGTCGATCCAAGTTATGTCCTGGGCATTTGCTATCTGGAGACGCGGCTCTATGACAAAGCGCGAGCGGCCTTTGCCTCACAGTACGGGTTCCCACCGGATTCGGCTTCAGCATATCTTTTAGCCGCTCGAATATTGCTCCGCCGGGAATATCTCCCAGTCGCGCATGAGTTTGCCAGCAAGGCGCTCTTGCTGGATCCTCAGTTACCCCTCGCGCATGCGCTTCTCGGTGAGATTGCCATGGCAGGTGGACACCTTGACGAGGCGATTGAGCAGTTTGAGAAGGAGCGCCTCCGCAACCCTCTCGATGGCAGCGTCTATGACAGACTCGGTGATGCCTATACGCGTGCGGGAGACTACACACAAGCGCAGCAATCGTTGCAACGGGCTTTACTACTTGAGCCGAATTCTACCGGCCCATACATCCTGCTAGGTAAAGTTCTGCTCAAAAAGCAGGATCCTGTGAACGCGGTGATGTATCTGGAACGGGCGGAAGCGATGGACCCACGAAATTCGATGACTCACAGCCTCTTGGGCCAGGCTTATCGAACCCTGGGTCGCACGGACGACGCCAGCCGAGAGACACTTACAGCCCAGCAGCTGCAAGCGGCAAGCGAGCCAAAACTTGAAACCATTCATTAGCGGAGACAGCGTTGCTTTTGCGACTTCATCGTAGATAGGCATTTGGCTCGTCATCTGCGGAGGATGCGGAATCTGTTTACGTATCGAAGGAGCCACGCAATATCTGAGGGGTTGCTTATGATCCTCGAACGTCAGGGCGGGCCTACACCGATCCGGTAGTTCGAGAACGGAATGACGGAGTCGTATTCGGAAAATATGACTTGCTGTCATATCGGGCGGGCCACCTCAGCTTTCCCGCATAACGTGAAGGCTATTCAGACCGGCAAAGCAATACGCCGGATTCCAGCCATTGCGCGCACCCACGAATACCTCGAGAACTGCGGCAAGTGCTGGGTTACGTTGTAGTTCTTGTCTGAGCAAGCCCAAAGACAGGCAGAGTAGTCGCCCCGTTGTGTTCGATGGAGAAGATCAATTCCTCACGAAAAGTGCCACCACTGGCGGCACAATTACCGTGGCCACATTACCGCATCATCCTTGAGCCCTTCGATAATTGCGCTACACTAAGTCTTCCAACGGCACACAAGATCGGCCATCGTAGTCCGCGCAGATGGCGATTCACACTTCCACTCTTAGCGTGCTCTGCGATCCTGGAAAGCGAGGTATCTCTTCTCAGGGTGGCCGTATCATCTGCGCACTACCCCAAATCAACATTTCCAGTTTGAGCTGAGGCCCCAAGATTTGTCGTCTATTATGGACAAATTTAAATATATTTGCCTATAATAGCGAACATGCCGCGGAAGCCTCCCATCGTCTTTCCTCAAGAACAGCGCCTGCTGGCCGGGTTAGGAGAACGGTTGCGCCTTGCCCGTCGACGTCGGAAGCTTAGCAATGCTGTTGTGGCGCAACGAGCTGGCATTTCCAGATCAACCTTATATAAGGTCGAGACCGGAGATCCCGGGGTCACGATGGGCTCTTGTCTTCGGGTTCTGACAGTACTTGGACTCGAAAATGATCTTCAAGGACTGGCGGCTGACGACAAGGTGGGAAGAAAGCTGCAGGATTTAGAACTGGAGCATTCGTCCCCCCGCGCGCCGCGTAAACGTGTCACGGACAAATCCACCAACCAACCGCCGGACTTCCCGGCGAAAGAGGGATCGTGAGCGCGCGCGGCAACAGTCTCGAAGTGTGGCTCGATTGCGACCTGGGCCCCGCTTGCCCAGTTGGGACCCTGGCGCATGACCGCGGTCAGATCCGCTTCCACTACAACAGTGATTGGCTGCGAGATCCCCGCGCGTTTGCGCTGGACCACGATCTCTCACTCGACGATGCGCCATTTTTCCCAAGGCCGGAGCTCGGCAACTTCGGTATCTTCATGGACTCGTCACCAGATCGATGGGGCCAGACTCTGATGAAACGCCGTGAGGCGCTCTTGGCAAAGGACGAGAAACGAACACCTCGCACGCTCTACGCCTGGGATTTCCTGATAGGGGTGCAAGACTTTACGCGCCAGGGCGCGCTGCGTTTCCGCCTGGAAGACACGGAAGAGTTTCTAGGCAATGAGAAGATGGCCGCACCGCCAGTGACGACATTGCGTGAACTCGAAGCAGTTGCGTTTCAACTCAGCAGTCGTCGCATCAATGATCTTGATGCGTTGCCCAAGTGGCTTGCCGTGCTGGTGGCACCTGGTGCATCCTTAGGCGGCGCAAGGCCCAAAGCCAATTTCACCAACAGAGACGGTTCTCTTTGGATCGGCAAATTCCCCGCGCGCGACGATGAACGTGACGTTGGTGCATGGGAATATGTGGTGCATGCCTTAGCCATTAAAGCAGCTGTGGACGTTCCTCCGGCCACCCTGCTTCAATTGAACAACGACTTTCACACGTTCTGTACTCAGCGCTTCGACCGCGTCGGTGGTACCCGCCGGTTTTATGCCTCCGCAATGACCTTGCTGCGCAAGGAACACAGCGAAGGCACAAGCTATCTCGAGCTGGCACAATTCATTCGCTCGCAAGGCGACGCTGAGCATGTTGAAGCCGATCTGGCGCAACTGTTCAGGAGAGTCGTTTTCAACGTCGCGGTGGGCAATCGGGATGATCATCTCCGCAATCACGGCTTCCTGCTCGGGAAGACGGGATGGCGGCTCGCGCCAACCTTCGATGTGAATCCAAATATCGATAAAGCCGAGCATGTGTTGAACTTGGATGATGGAGACAATCGACCGAGCCTTGAGACGGTGCTCAACACGGCAGAGTTTTATGGCCTCACCTATGACTCCGCCAGAAAGATCCTGGAAGAGGTCGCCTCCGCGGTAGACCAGTGGGAGAGTATCGCACGGAAAGAGCATATTGCAGCTGCCGATATCGATCTGACGGCAGGTGCTTTTTCCGCTCACACAGAGTTTCGTTCATGATATGGCCCTGAACAACTGTGGTGTACCAACGCCGGGCTGAACTTAGTAGAAGATGAGACGATAGCTCTTTCGGCCACGCAAGTCTTGTGATCAGAAGTTCCAGTCTTCCAGAGGTTCATAACCTGACCCGTTCTGTCGAATATGTCCGAGGCCAGGGAAAGAGGGGGTGACTGTCCCAACAGGTGTTCGTTCAGCTCACTCTGTCAGAACTCTCTTCCTTGCGGCAGCGGCCATCGCAGCCCGCCTTGCATGGGAGCGTGCAAGCAAAATCGAAGGCTACTGAAAACAATGCAGAAAACAGCTTTCCGGCCTTCGGCCTTCTTCCCCTGAAGAGGCCGAAACTACGGCAATCTCAACGCAACCGAACGTCGACAGATCCGTGAGCGGAGACCTTCGAATCGTCGCAGCGCTGAACGAATGTCGCGGCAAATCTCGAGATCTTTCCGTCGGGAGTGTATTGCAGACGGACGCCAAATCCGGCTACATCGATAAGACCGGTAAAGTCATTTGGCAACCCTCAAACTGAATCCATCCGCTGGCCATCGCAAGTTGATGCGCGACCTTCCCGACGCGCCATGATCTCCGCCAGCATCTACTTTGCAACACGATTTCGCTGGGCGATCATTTCTGGAGTCAACGCAGACCGGCTGTCTTGTTTTCTCTCGTCCATAGCCCGCAAGAACAATTCGCATTCAGGTTCGCGATCTTCGAGGACGAACCAAGTCGCCTCAATTTTTCGTTCTACTCGATCAATTTAATTTCCTGTGTTGCCCGCTGAGAGGCGAATTCGAAGGAGGGCTTTTCGCCTGTGGCTCCCAACCCATTTTTTTTGTTGAGTGCCCCCCGCTTCATG
>Ga0206968_10131_pt2 | contig 19321 bp, 17 predicted proteins | sample Alteio_BWOrgHeat_22_FD_153254 | JGI IMG/M metagenome (GOLD analysis project Ga0206968, IMG submission 153254) | Enriched cells from forest soil in Barre Woods Harvard Forest LTER site, Petersham, Massachusetts, United States -... | ecosystem: Environmental > Terrestrial > Soil > Temperate forest >... | reverse complement strand
ATCTAATTTAAAACAACCAAGTATATTGATTGGTTCAAAAACTACAAATACAGCGCAAACATGTGATAGTATTCAAACTGTTCCAGGCACAGCAACTATTACTGTTGCAACTGCAGGAACCGATTCAACTGTGCCAACTTGTACTGTTGTTGCTGGATATGTTTATGGAACAAATTGTTATGATGATAGAGAAAAAGCGAACTATAATGATGGTCCTACCTGGTATGGCTCAGTTCCTAACGTTTCAGTAACTGCTGTTGAAGTTATGTTTTGGAAAAGTGGAACCCAAGGTACGCAAGGTATTTCTACTGCAACTGTTGGAATAAAATTGTATGCAGGAAATATAACTACTGGTCCAACTGGTGCTGCGCTTGGTTTTACTAGTAACACAATGGCTTCGGTTTTAACAGACTCTGTTACAGGCGATTTTTTTTCTCACACTTTTAATTTTACAAATCCAGTTCCGGTTCCTGCTGCAGGATTTTTTGCTTCTGTTTCGCTTCCTACTCATAACGTTGGCGATACAGCTGTTATTGTTTGCGATGAAAATCCATCAGCTAATTTTGTTTGGGAGAGAGACAATGATAACTCTTGGCATGCTGTTACTGAAACACCGGCTTCATGGGGAGGACCAGGTAATTTAGTGGTTATACCAAAATATTGTTTCAACTTATCAGGTGTCGGTATTTCTCAAAACTTAGGTATCAGCAAAAATGTTTCAATATTCCCAAATCCTTCAAATGGGATTGTGAAAATTTCAACAACATTTTTATCTGAAGAGAATATTAGCGCAACTATCACAAACATGTTAGGGCAAGTTGTGGCATCTTCAAAGAAGAATGTTATGATTGACGTTATGACATTGGATATTAGCAACCAGGTTAACGGTGTTTACTTTGTTTCTGTTTCAAATGGTATTGATAAAATGGTAACACGTTTAGTATTGAATAAATAATTATTTAACATCAATTATAAAAAACCCTGCCTTTGGTAGGGTTTTTTATTAATAAATTTGACCGCTTGAATAAATATTTAATATATTTTATAACTATTTCTTTTTTCTTAGTTAGTTGTGATCATTACAATAAACTTTTGAAAAGCACCAACTATGAGATGAAGTTGAGTAAAGCGAGGGAATATTATGATAAAGAAAACTGGACTAAAGCTTCACAATTGTATGAGGAACTAATTCCTGTTGTAAAAGGTACCGATAAAGCTGAGGATGTTTACTTTCATTATACCTGGTGTGAATATTACATGAACGATCATTTGCTCGCTCAGTATCATTTTAAGAATTTTACACGTCAATTTCCAAATAGTAAACATGCCGAAGAATGTTACTTTATGAATGCCATGTGTTTTTACTATACTTCTCCTTTTTATCAATTAGATCAAAGTAGTACATACAACGCCATCAAAGAATTTCAAAGCTTTGTTGATTCGTATCCGAGTAGTATAAAAATGGATTCTTGTAATCAAACGATAGATAAATTAAGATACAAAATTGAGCGTAAAGATTATGATATTGTGAAACAGTATTATAAGCTGCAAGATTATAAGGCGACTATTGTAGCATCTAAAACGTTTATCAAAGATTATCCAGCTAGCGCATCCAATGACGAAATGTTTTTTATTATGATAAATTCATATTATTTATTAGCGAAAAATAGCATCCCAAGTAAAAAAGGTGAACGTTTACAGGGCGCAATGGAGAATTACGTTAAATTTGTTGATTTATACCCGAATAGTTTGTACATTAGCCGCGCAGAAAGTATCTATCTTTTTTGTAAAAAATTAAAAGACAATAAACTTTAAAATGGATTTTAAAAAAACAAACGCCAATCAATCAATTGTAACCCGTGATATTCGTAGGTTCGATGCTCAAACCGGAAATATATATGAGGCTGTTGCAATTATGAGCAAAAGAGCTAATCAAATAAGCACGGAGCTGAAGGAAGAACTAACCTCGAAATTACAAGAGTTTGGTTCAAATAATGATAATTTAGAAGAAATTTTTGAAAATCGTGAACAGATAGAGGTTTCAAAGTTTTATGAAAAACTTCCAAAACCATCTTTGATTGCTGTTCAAGAATTTTTAGAAGAAAAAATATATTATAGAAATCCTACAAAAACTGTAGAATAATTCTAACGTAATTTTGAATTTATAAATGGGCAGTGTAATAACTGCCTTTTTGTTTTTATGTTACACAACAAAAACATACTTATAGGAATCACAGCCGGTATTGCGGCATATAAAACCCCATTATTAATACGTTTATTAGTTAAAGAAGGAGCGAATGTAAAAGTGGTTTTAACAAAAGATGCTTCGCAATTTGTTACAGCTCAAACTTTATCGGTACTTAGTAAAAATGAAGTAATCTCAGATTTTTTTGATTCAAATAATAATTGGAATAATCATGTAAAATATGCGCAATGGGCCGATTTGATTATTGTTGCACCCCTAACTGCAAATACCCTTGCGAAAATAGCAAATGGTATTTGTGATAATGTTTTGTTGGCAACTTTACTTTCTTCTACCTGCAAAATCATGCTGGCACCGGCTATGGATCTTGAAATGTATCAACACCCGGTAACTAAACAAAATTTAACTAAAGTTGAGAGTTTGGGAAACGTGATTATCCCTGCTGAAAATGGTGAATTAGCCAGTGGTTTAACCGGCGAAGGTAGAATGGCTGAACCGGAAACCATATTTAAAAATATTGTAAATTATTTTGAAAGTAATTTGCCTTTATCAGGCAAAAAAGTATTGGTAAATGCTGGCCCAACATATGAAGCAATTGATCCTGTTCGTTTTATTGGAAATAGAAGTTCCGGTAAAATGGGAATTGCTATTGCCGATTATTTCTCAGAAATGGGAGCAGAGGTTATAGTTGTTTTAGGCCCATCTTCTTATAAACCTAATCAAAAAAGTGTAAAAGTAATTCATGTGGAAAGTGCAGAGGAAATGTACACCAATTGTATGACTCATTTTAAAGAAAGTGATATTACTGTGTGTTCAGCGGCTGTGGCGGATTATAAAGCAAAAGAAATTAGTAATAGAAAGATAAAGAAACAAGATGATTCCATGAATTTGGAATTGCAAAAAACAAAAGATATCCTTTTTGAACTTGGAAAAATAAAAACAAAAAAACAATGCTTGGTTGGTTTTGCTTTAGAAACAGAAAACCTTGAAGAGTATGCAAAACTTAAATTAACACAAAAAAACCTTGATATCGTTATCGCTAATAATGCCAGAAGTGCCTATGGTGTTGTTTTTGGCTCCGACTCTAACCAAATTACAATTATTGACAAGAGCAATAAATTGACTAAATTTGAGTTATTATCAAAAGTGGAATCAGCAAAACATATCGTTAATTTCATCATCAATTATTTAAATAGTAAAGTTTAATGTTTAAGTATTTTATAATATTTTATTTTGTTTTTACTTCGCTTTCGTTTCATGCGCAAGAGTTGAATTGTCAGGTAACCGTTAACTCAAGTCAACTCCAGGGTACAGATTTAAAGCAGATTACTGATCAAATGCAAAAAGTGATATATGAGTTCATGAATAACAGGCGTTGGACCAAAGACGAATTTGCTATACAGGAAAAAATAGATTGCTCACTTTTTCTTTCGTTGGAACAAAGACCAGCTACAGATCAATTTGCCGGATCATTGCAGATTCAAAGTAGAAGACCAACATTTAAAAGCTCTCATTTCTCTACATTATTTAATTGGGATGACAAAGATATTGCCTTTCAGTTTCAACAATTTACACAGTTAGATTTTAATATAAATAATTTTCAATCTAACCTCACTTCTATCTTGGCCTATTATGCATATGTTATACTGGCTATTGATTATGATACCTATTCTCCTTTAGGTGGAACCCTATATTGGCAACAGGCTCAGCTAACGGTTCAAAATGCTCAAAGTTCGGGTGAACCGGGTTGGTTAAGTAATGAAAAAACAGTTCGTAATCGTTATTGGTTAGTTGAAAATGCCGTGCAGCCACTTTTTAAAGGGATCCGCGATTGCAATTATGCGTATCATAGAAATGGATTAGATATTATGAATGAAAAGGTGGATGAAGGTCGCGCCAATATTATTAAAGCTCTGGATCTATTGAAACCAGTACAAGCTGCTCGTCCTGCCTCTTTTAACATGCAAATATTTTTTAATGCTAAAGTTGATGAGATTGTCAATATTTTTAAAGGAGCTTTACCCGAAGAAAAAACGGCAATTGTTGAAACGCTTACTCTGCTTGATCCAGCCAATACTACTAAGTATTTAAAAATAACCGGCGGATAATTTTTTCGTTTAAAAACAAAATAGTTTTTATTTAAACAGTTTTTTTATCGCTTCAAAACATTGAATCTAAATTGTTTTTTAATCCATAATTTTTATGGAATAATACTGAAAGATTTGATGAATGTTAATGATTTGTATTAAATGTTAAAATGAAACGCGAGAAGCATTAATTATTTATATTCGCAAAGCCATTTTTAAATGTTGTGAGCCTCTATTAATGCTAATAATTTTAAGAATTAATTAGCAGAAAATAAATCCTCATTAAGGTTATAAAATGATAAATTTAAATATTTAACTTCCTTAAATTCAAACTGAAAAAGTTATAGTTCCATTACATGAAAAAACTGATTCTTTTTGTATTATTTATTTCAATCAGTACCTTTTTTGCCCAAAGAAATTTCACGTTCAATTTACCAGGAAATGAATGTTATTTTAATTACATATGTTATTCCCAAACTAATGAGTATAATTCGCCTAGGCATCCTTTTATATTTGTTTTAGGGAAATCCGGTGAATCAGCACAACAAACTTTTGATTCAGATACTTTAAAAAAACTTCCGAAATTTTTTAATTATAAATTTGTTTACATTCCAAATGATGATCTCTCTTCCAAAAAAGAATTAGATTGCATTTATGCTTTGGTTGGCCTTGTTACTTATAATTATGCATTTGGAAAAGATAATTTGTTTTTTCAGGTAAATGACAAAAATGTTTCAAAAAATGATTTAATCCCTAATGGTTTAAATGCAATTTTTAAAAGTGTACGACTAAGTAATTCTGAAATTGATACTAACAAAAAAGATCTTGCAAAAAACGATATTTCTGAAGACTTTAAGGAAACTGTTATTGATTACGATAATCAAAAAGACGCAGATAAATTTGGTACTTTTTATGAAGATGCTGAACCAACTGCCGGAGAACAGGATCCCGCTTCACAAGTAGCTCAAAAAGCTTATTTTGGTCCACCAGAAAACTTTAACTATAATTTGACGGGAATAATTCGTGATAGATCAACAGGTGAAGCACTTCCATTTGCAAGTATACAGGTGAAAGGAACTACAAAAGGTGCTACATCAAATCCGGATGGTTATTTTACCTTATTAAAAGTGCCATCTGATACTAGTGTTTTAGTTGTGCAATATGTTGGATACGATAAAACGGAAATTTATTTAACGCCGTCTTTACCTAAGAGTAATTTTGTTATTGAAGTAAATCCTGCAAATAATTTAAAAACAATTACTGTTACAACTTATAAAGAAGATGTTGTTCTTACAAATAAAACAGATGTAAGTACGATAAAAATGACTCCAAAAAAACTGGAACAGTTACCAAACATTGGGGAAAGAGATATCATGCGTTCTTTTCAATTAATGCCAGGGGTGAGTGCTTCAAACGAATCTTCTTCCGGGTTGTATGTAAGAGGTGGTACTCCCGATCAAAACCTGGTTTTGTATGATGGTTTCACTGTTTATCAGGTAGATCATTTGTACGGATTTTTTAGCGCTTTTAACTCTAACGCCCTTAAAGATGTTCAGCTTCATAAAGGTGGTTATGAATCAAAGTTTGGAGGAAGATTATCAAGTGTTACCGAAATAACCAGCAAAGATGGTAATCAAAATAAATTTAATATTGGTGGCGATTTAAGTTTACTGAGCACAAATATTTTTGCAGAAGTTCCGATTGGAAAAAAATTCTCTTCAATTGTAGCATTTCGTAGATCATATCAAGGACCAATTTATAACCTCATATTTAGAGAATTTAATAATACTCAAGCAGCGTCTAGTGGAGGAAGATTTTCTCAAAACACAACTGTGAAATCTTTTTTCTACGATTTAAATGGTAAGTTCACTTACAGGCCGAACGATAAAGACATTATTTCTTTAAGTATTTATAATGGTACTGATAAATTAGATAACAGCTCATCATCAGGCAATAGATCTTTTGGTAATGCTTCTAACACGACCTTTAGTTTTAATTCATCAGATTTAACTAAATATGGAAACATTGGAAGTAGTTTAAAATGGTCTCGCAAATGGAGACCTCGTTTTTATGGCAACACAATTTTAAGTTATTCTAATTATTATAGTAATAGAAACAAATCAAGTGAAGTAACATTAACCCGCTCAACCGGTGAAACATCAACAACTAACAGCGGAATATTTGAAAATAATGATTTAAAAGATTATAGTGCTAAGTCAGATTATCAATGGGATATTTTTAGATTTAGTCAACTTCAATTTGGTGCTTATGCAACTGCATTTGATATAAAATATAACTATTCGCAAAATGATACCGTTACTATTCTTGATAGACACGACATGTCAGTATTAGCTGGTGGTTATATTCAGAGCAACACAAAATTATTTAAAGACCGAGTTCATTTTGTTCCAGGAATTAGAACAAGTTATTTTAAAACTACAGGTCAGCTTTATTACGAACCAAGAGCATCTCTCACGATATCTTTAACCGATCAACTAACATTAAAAGGAGCAACAGGAAAATATTATCAATTTGCTAATCGTGTAACACGGGAAGATATTTTGGCTGGAAGCAGAGACTTTTGGATTTTATCTGATAACAAAAAAGTTCCGGTAAGTTCTTCCATACATTATATCGCCGGATTATCTTATGAAACAAAGAATTTTTTATTTAGTACAGAAGGATATTATAAAAAATTGGATGGCCTCACAGAATACTCTTTACGCTTTAATGCTAGTCCGTCAGGAACAAATTACAACGAGAATTTTTTTAATGGTTATGGATTTTCAAGAGGGGTAGAGTTTTTACTGCAAAAGAAATCAGGGAAATTTAATGGATGGGTGAGCTATACACTAGGTCAGGCTCGTAACCATTTTGATGTTTATGGTGATGGATATTATCCGGCGAATCAGGATGTAACACATGAATTTAAAATTGTTTTGTTGTACAAATACAAACGTTGGGATTTTTCTGCGACCTGGATCTATGCAACGGGTCGTCCATACACAGCGCCTTCAGGAGCATATGATGTGACTTTGTTGGATGGATCTTCACAATCATTTTTTACAGTTACAACAAAAAATGGTTTAAGATTACCTGATTATCATCGTGCTGACGTTTCTGCAAATTATAAATTATTAGCAGGTGAAAAAGGAAATAAAAAAAGAAGAGAAGTGGGTTATATAGGGTTTTCTATTTTCAATGTTTACAACCACGTGAATGTATGGTATAAACAATATGCTATTGAAAATGGAACGATTCTTGAAACGAATGTGAATTATTTAGGACTTGTACCAAACGTAACACTTTCATTAAAATTAAGATAAATGAAAACATTAACTAGATTAATAATTCTTTTGCTTGTTTTAGGATTTACCTATTGCAAAAAAAAGGAAGTATCAGAATTTTCTGATATACCGGTAATTTCATCATATTTAGAACCGGGTGATTCTTTTAATGTGACTTTAACCCATCAAATCCCTTTTTCTTCTACTGCTGAATATGCTCCAGAAGACATTAATAATCTCAGTACAGTACAGGTAAATTATAACAATACAATATATACATTAACACCAATGGGCGGCGGTAGTTACGTCAACAATTCTTTAATTGTTGTACCTAACGCAAAATATAATCTTTCATTTAACTTTAATAAAAAAACAACTACAGCTTATACATATATTCCTTCTAAACCAACAAATTATACAGAATCTGTAACAGAACTAACATTACAGAAAGTGGATAGTACAACAAACCTTAGAACACTTGATCCATTGCCCGATCCAATTCAATTACTTTGGGATAATTTTGATGCATCAGCTTATTTGGTTGTTGTTGAGAATTATGAAACAGGAACTTTAGTGCCAATTCGTATTTTTAAAGGAGGAAGGGTGCCTTCAACAAACAGATTCAAGAAAACACCAACAAATTCTTCTGGACTGCAAATTAGAGCAAATGAATTTGTGTTTTTTGGAAAACACCGAATTATTTTATTTCACGTACTTCCTGATTATGCAACTCTTTATAATCAGAATAGTGTAAGCTCACAAAACCTTACTAACCCATCAACCAGCATTGTAAATGGTTATGGCATATTTACCGGGCTAGATTCGGATACACTTTATTTGGATATAAAAGCGAAATAAGAATTTTTATAATTGATTATTTCAATTTCAAATTAGAAAGTAAAAAAAGTATCTTTGATATTAGTTATTAAGCTGATTAATTATTTTTATAGAAATGAAAAAAACGACAACACTTTTTACGCAAACTGCAATCATTGCATTTTTAGTTATGGTAATTGTTTTTACAATTCCGTGCCGCTCGCAAATAGATACTTTGCACCTTAACTACCATCATACACAAAACAAGATGCATGATTCTACTTCTGCCAGAATAGATCAGTGGATCAAGAAACTTAATGGTCAGCATACCGATGTGCACGTGGTTGCTTATTATCATAAAGCAGATTTTAAAAAGTATGCTGAAGAACGTGCTGATGAATATTTTATAGTACTCAACCGAAAAGCAAGATCACTTTTTACAATTGAATCAATTGAATCAAAAAAGGGAAAAGAATATCAGAAGACTATGGTAGACATTATTTACAAACCTACCGGTGGTTCGGATACGCCTAAAGAGAAAGATGCAGCAGCAAAAAACAAGAAAGAAGACATTAAAAAGAAAGATTCAGATAAATCAGAAGCAACAACAAAAAAATCAGACAAAGACAAAAAGGGAGATACCAAAACAAATGAGAAAACTGTTGGTGAAAAAGGTAAATCTGACAGTAAAGAGACATCTGCAAAACCTGCAGCGAATAAACCTTTTGTGGTAAATGATGAATTTAAATCAAAAAAACTAATGATTGCACTTCTTGCCGAAGATCAAGAACAAATTGAAAAGCTTAAGACGAATGAAAAATCAGATGAGTTAGATGCTTATAGAAATAATATAAAAAATTACAATGAAAATATAACCAAGGCATTTACTAATTCCTGGAAAGAAACTAGCTTTGAATTGATGTCTGAAAAAGACCTGGCATCCGTTAATCTAAATGAAAAAGCGGAAGGTTGGGTATTTCTTTTACCAGGGAGGAAACAATTAGAAGGAGTTTCTTTTATGACCTATAAGGCTACTATGGTTTATCAAAAGGGAAAGAAAAGCGAATTGTTTGAAAAAGAATTTAAAGTATCATTACGAAACGGAATGCCGGATGAAGGCGATTTTTATTTACTGATGTATAAAATGAAGGTGTTTTTTAATCTTCAAAAAGAATTTAACAGAGAGCAATTAGACGAAATATTTGCTGCTAAAACACTTTATGTAGATACTGCTTTAACTGCGCTTACGAAAGAAGAATTTAAAGAGAATTATCCTTTTCCTTTTATGTATACAGGTGGAGAAGAGGTTGCGCAACAAGCTAAAACGAGAGCGAAAAATTCATTGTATTTTAAGACAGATGTACTTGGCGATAAAATTAATTTAATGATTGTTGATGCAGAAACAGCAAGCATTATTTCACGATGCACATTAAGTGGTCTTACCAAAGTTGCTGTGAAAATGCCTGATAATAAATTTGGAAACAACAGCTCATTACGATTTGGTGGTAAACAATTAGTTTTAGATTTTTGTACTGCATGTGCTTTCGCTAATATGGAAATTCTGAGACTATATACAGCAAAAGCCAAGGTTAAAAAAGATATGCTCAAGTATTTAGCTGATGAGAAAAAGCAAATAAAGTTTTTTACCCCTCTGATTATTTACTAGGGCCCATCGGCGACTTGAGAAATATTTACTAATAAAAAGGCCATATTTAATATGGCCTTTTTCATTTCCTATAGTTTAAGTGGTAAATAATAAAATAATCTTTACAAAATCTTTATAAATTCAGTATAAAGTTTAACGTTAATATTATAAATCTAAGCGTAGTTTTGTATTATAAATGGAAAGAACTATGCTAAATAGATTGCCAAAAGCACAACAATATGTTTATGGGATTCTTTTTGTAATTCTTGTTTCTGCAATTTGCTATTTAGTTTCGGATTTTATAGAATATAAAATTGTAGCTCTAATTCTTCTTTTTGCCGTTTCAGTTATGGCAATGTTTTTTGATATTTTCCCTGTTATTTTAATTGCAATACTAAGTGCGTTGATTTGGGACTTTTTTTTCATTCCCCCAAAATTTACATTTTACATAACTCAACCTGCAGATATTTTAATGTTCTTAATGTATTTTATTATTGCAATGGTAAATGGGGTATTAAATTATAAAACGAGACAATGGGAGAAAATTGCACGAAAGAGAGAAGAGCAAAGAACAACATTGGCTCTTTACAATACTTTGCTTAATTCTTTATCTCACGAATTAAAAACACCAATTTCTACAATTATTGGAGCAACGGATAATTTGAAAACAGACAAAACCAAATTACTTGAATCAGACAAAGATGCTTTAATAACTGAAATTTCTAAGGCTGCTCTTAGGTTAAATGGTCACGTGGAAAATCTTCTGAATATGTCACGCCTAGAATCGGGAGTTATTAAACCTTTTAGGGATTGGTGTGATATAAATGAACTTGCTTATAATGTAAAAAATCAATTAAAAGAATATGCTTCAAAGCACACTATTAAAATAGATATAAAAGAAAATCTACCATTATTTAAAATCGATGCAGGTTTAATTAGTCAATCCATTTACAATTTGGTTTATAATGCGCTTATTTATACTCCTTACAATAGTGTTATTGTTATGGATGCATTTTACAAAGACAAAAATCTGGTAATTTCAGTTCAAGATAATGGGAATGGTTTTCCGAAAAATGAAAAAGAAAAAGTATTTGAAAAATTTTATCGACTTAAGAATTCCAAAACAGGTGGAACAGGATTGGGTTTATCCATAGTAGAAGGTTTTATAAAAGCACATCATGGAACAATTTCTTTAGAAAATATTAAAAATGGTGGGGCAAAATTTACTATTGCAATTCCATCTGAAAAATCAGATGTAAACAATTTAAAAAATGAGTAGGCAAGAAATTTTGGTAATTGATGATGAAGCTCAAATTCGTAAACTTTTGGAAATAACCTTAAGGAATAATGGTTATAAAGTTATAGAAGCTTCTACAGCCAATGAAGGTTTGGTATTAGCGGCAAGTCACCCTCCCGATTTAATTTTACTTGATATTGGTTTGCCAGATGAAAATGGCCAATCTGTTTTAAAGAAATTAAGAGAGTGGTATCAAAAGCCAATTATTATATTATCAGTACAAAACGACGAAGAAAATATTATTAATGCACTGGATAATGATGCAAGTGATTATCTAACCAAACCATTTCGTACGGGCGAACTATTAGCGCGTATTCGTGCTTTCATAAGAAACAGTGATGTGCTTGAAGAAAAGTCAAATAGAACGATAGGGAATTTATTTATTGATTTTAAAACACGAACTGTAAAAAAGAATAACGAATTAATTAAATTAACAGCAACAGAATACACTTTACTTTCTCTATTAATAAAAAATGAAGGCAGAGTTTTAACACACCAATATATTTTAAACCAGGTTTGGGGACCAAATCAAGCAGACCAATCACAATCATTAAGAGTATTTATTGCACAATTAAGAAAAAAAGTGGAGAACGATCACAACAACCCAGAGTTAATTATAACAGAATCTCGTGTGGGTTATCGTTTCGTTTCATCGACATAAATTCATAACCATATAAAAAAATAAAATGAAAACAAGCAAAACACGCTTGAATAGGATAGCTATTGTCTTATTTCTGGCACTTACAACATCTTCTTTTTTTGGTCAGGAAGAAGATACTACAATTATAAATAAACAAAAAGGTGAGCCATTGCAAGGCATGGATGTGTCCTGGTGGAATGGCGCTGATCGCCGTTCAACCCCAACAATGGTCGGTAAATATTTTACACCAACTGTAATGGTTGACGCTAATTGCACTCACTCTTTTAATAACCCTATTGATAATACAGTAGTTGGTTCAACCGCATTGGCCCGCAATAATGAAATGCAAGTTTCAAGCGCAAACTTAGGTGGCGATTTTTATTACAAGGGTGCTCGTGCGCATATTGTAATGCAATTTGGAACTCGTTCAACTGTGATTCCTAGAAATGATGGAAGCGTTTATAAAGGGCAATATCAATTGGATAATGTATATCGTTATTTGGCAGAAGCCAATGCAGGTTATCACTTTAATGTATTGCATGGTATAAATGTAGATGCAGGAATGTTTATGTCTTATATTGGATTAAACTCATACTACCAAGTAGAAAACTGGGAATATCAAGCGTCCTATACATCAGATAATACACCATGGTTTTTTAATGGAATGAGAATTCAAATTTTTGCTACAAAAAAATTAAAGATCGAACCTTGGCTAATTAATGGTTGGCAAAGTTATGGGATGTTTAATAAGCAACCCGGCGTTGGTGGCAATATTACTTGGTGTCCGAACGAAAATATAAAAATGTTAACCAACGATTATTATGGCGCTGATGCTGCTTTGATTCCAGATAGAAAAAGGTTTCATTCCGATAATAGTTTATTGATCAGATATTTTAATCGTCCAAAATCAAAAGGGATAAGTAAAATGGCATTCTCATTAACGGGCGACATTGGCTATGAAAAGGGTGGAGGAGTGAATGGTTTTAAAAGTGATCCTGTAAAAGGACCGGCACAATATTTTGCAAGTGCTATGTTTTATAACAGAGTTTGGTTTTGCAAAGATAAATTTGCATGGACAATTGGAGGAGGCTATATGCAAAATCCCGGACGTTACCTGGTATTAGCGCCAACCGGTGATGCAAACCCATTTCCTAATCCAAATAATCCAACCCAAACAATTGGTACCCATCCATTTTCAATGAACCCTGGTGATCAATTTACAGGTTGGGATTGCTCAACTAATATAGATTTTATGCCAAATCAACATGTCTTGTTCCGTTTAGAATATGTTCACAGAGAATCAAGCGTACCTTATTTTGCTGGACCGGGTGGCGTAACTTCTCCGAGTGGATATACATTCACAGCTTTAACTCCGGGTTGGGTACCCGATTTGGTAAAAGCAGAAAGCAGGATTTTATTTGCTGTTTTATTTAGATTGTAGTTTACAAAACAGAATTTAGAAAACTGGAAAAGGATTTTCGTAAAGATTTTGAAATGATTATTTTGGAGGAACATTAAAAATGAACCCAACTCCAAAAACATTTTCAATATCTAAATTTGGATCTTCCTTCAAGTATTTGCGAATTTTTGTAATAAAAACATCTAAGCTTCTGCCAAAAAAATAATCATTCTCACCCCAAATGTCTTTCAACATTTCTTCTCGTTTTATTACATTATTTCTCCGGTCAGATAAAAATTTAAGAATATCACTTTCTTTTTCTGTTATCCTTTTTGTTTTACCACCTATGGTTAAAGATTGATTATTAAAATCGAATATGTATTTTCCTATCGAAATAATTTCTGTTTTAACTTCGTTTTTATTTTCTGGAATTCGGCGAATAACAGCTTTAATTTTCCAAAGTAATTCCTCTTCATCAAAGGGTTTCGTGATATAATCGTCGGCACCTAAACCGTACCCTTTTAATTTATCGTCTTTTAAAGATTTTGCTGTTATAAAAATGATAGGTATTTTTTTATCCTTTATTCTAACTTCTTTTGCCAAAGAGAAACCATCCATTTTTGGCATCATCACATCCAATAAACAAAGATCAAATTGATTATTCTGAAATATTTTTAGAGCTAACTCACCATCCTTGCAAAGCTTAACTTCAAAACCTTCGGTCTCTAAATAATCAACTAAAAGAACTCCTAAATTAAGATCATCTTCAGCAAGTAATATTTTGAGCTTCTCTTTAAACATTAGGCAAACTAATTATGAATGTTGTTCTTTTTTCTTTTTCGCTTTCCAATTCAATTTTTCCATCGTGTAACTCAACAATTTTTTTTACATATGCTAAACCGAGACCAAATCCCTTTACATCATGCACATTGCCGGTTGGAATTCTAAAAAATTTGTCAAAAACCTTTTTTTGATATTCCTTATCTATTCCAATACCATTATCTGTAACTTCAATAATTAAATTTTCACCACTATTAAATGTTTGAATAGTTAGTTCAGGTTTTTCTTTAGAATATTTGATAGCGTTATCAATCAAATTACATAATGTATTTGTAAGATGTGTTTTATCACCCATTACAATAAATTTTTCAGCACCCAGATTTAATTTTAAATCTCCTTGTTTGTTTTCTATTTGTATACTAATACATTTTATAGAGTCATGAATGAGTTCATGAAAATCCAATTCAGTTTTTTGTAAAGGAATTTCACCTCTTTCAAGCGCAGTCATACTTAACATTTGTTCAACTTGAAGTCTTAGTTTCTCATTTTCCTCAAGAATAATTCCTGAATAATGTTTGAGTTTATCTTCTTGCTTAATAATAGAATCTTTTGTGATCATTTTTCCGGCCAAAGCAATGTTGGCTAAAGGTGTTTTAAATTCGTGTGTCATATTATTTAAAAAGTCGGTTGTATGCTCTGATATTTTTTTCTCTTTTATGAGAGATAAAACAGTTCTCCAAAACATAACAAGTACAACAATTATGAGAATAATGGAAGTAATAAACATTGTACCCATCTCTGCTAAAATAAATTCTTCTTTCTCAGGGATAATTAACACTAATTCTAATCCATTTTTACTCGCCAATTCTTCCAAACGTTTTCGATAAATATTATTTGTAAAACTATTTTCATTTTTAATTGTAACCGGAGCTTGTTTTAAAACAACAAAAGAATAATCAAGATGAAAATTATAAAAGTTCATGAAATGTTTAAACAAAGAATCTATTTTATGGATTTCACTATTGTCTATGCACACCTCAGTACTTCTACAAGCATTAATTACAATACTACCAAAGGCCTGATTATTATTTTCTATGCTTTTACATGTTTGTGTATCAGAAGATACGGCTTCAGTTGTTTTTGCAAGAACAATATTCGCCTTTTCAGTGAACAATTCTTCCTTTATTTTTGCCGTTTCTAAAATCCAATTTACTTGAATAATCAAAACGATTAATAAAGCGATCGAAGAAATGGCGATAAATAAATAAGTTCGGTTTAGTTTCATCAGACTTTTCAAAATTAGCCATTTTATGTGGCATTTAGCTGGCATTAACAAGTCGTTAACAACACAATAACTACTTAGTAACAACATTCCTCTTAAACAAGAACTATATTTGTTATATAAATCTAATTGAAAAGAATATGAAGACAATAAAAATAACTTTAATAATTATTTTCGCTATAATAATTGCTGCATGTAGTTCTCAAAAAAAGAGCACAAAAACTGTTTCTTCAACTTCGACCCCAACTAACACTACATCAACAGGCCCTTTTTTAATTACTAAACCTACAAATGGAGTTTATGTTCCAGGAAATGAAGAGTTAACTGCAATTCAATTACAATACAAAGATGTTACTTTTGATAAGTTGAAAGATGGCTACTTCATTTATTCGCAAGGTGCATGCATAAATTGTCATCGTGCACAAAATATTTATGTACACGCGGAATCACAATGGAAAAATATTGTCGACGACATGGCATTAAGAGCTAATATCTCGGATTCACAAAAGGATGCGGTATATAAATATGTTCTGGCAATAAAAGCGACTCAGCCAAAATAATAAATAGAGAAAAAATTTAAGATGAATAAAATAAAATTACTAATAGGTGCAATAACAATATCATTAGCATCATCTTTTACAGTTTTTCAAATAGTTAACTGGAAAATAAAAAGTGACTATTCCGTAAAGTGTTCAATTGGCATGAATGGAAGTACTTTTAGCGGATTAAATGCAGTTATATTATTTAATGAAGAGGATCCTGAAAGATCAAAAATAACTGCTTCTATTGATGCAACAACTATAAATACAGGTAATGTTGAAATGAATGAACATGCAAAAGAAGCATTAAATACACTTCTGTTTCCCGTGATCACTTTTGTATCAACATCCATTAAGAAAACTAATAACGGATATGAAGCAAGTGGAAATCTAACATTGAAGGGAGTTACCAAACCAATTAAATTTCCCTTTTATTTTGATAGTAAAAAAGCTTCTGCCTTATTTCCTTTTACAGCTAAAGAGATTTTTAAAGGCGTAATTACAATTACCCCAAAAGATTTTAGCATAACGAGAAAAGGAACTCCGGATCTAGTTACCATTGAATTGACAATACCGGTTACAAAATAAACTTTTAAACTTATTGATTCAAGAATTAACTGAAACCGAAAACATTAACTAAAAGAAAAAAATAAAATGAAAAACAAAATCTTTACTCTGGTTTTATTTCTACTCTCTATCAATGGTTTTTCTCAAAATTCCAAATACGAATTTGGGAGAAGATTTACGCCTTCGATTAAAAATGAAAAAATTAATGAAGCTAAATACGTTAGTGAAATTATGCCACAATTTTGTCGTTATTTTTCATTGCCATCCAAAGATCGTGCTCTGTTTGAAGATCAAGTAAAAATAGCAGATTCACATAATGAAGGTTATGTTTATCATCTTTATTCTCAAGAATCTTTTTTCCCAGAAGAGAATTATGAGAAAGTTATAGATTTTGTTTCTGTAGAAATCTCAGCAGTTTGTCAAGGTAAAAATTTAAAATCTCAATGTAGTAGAAAAACACTCACTCCAGAACAAAAAAATATTTTGAACTCTGCTGATCTAGGTACAGATATCAGAATAAAAATTAAGTTTAAGTATAAATATCAGGCAATCGAAGACCTTGATAATGGAAGCAAGGTCAGAGAAGGTGAATATATTGTTACAGTTGTTCCAGAGACTGAAGCTGAATATCCTGGCGGATTTAAGCAAATGACAGAGTATATAAAGAAAAACATTATTAATAAAATTCCTGAAAAAGGTATTTCTAAAAAAATTCAACAGGCAGTTTTAGAATTCACCGTTAATGAGGAAGGCCAAATTATTGACACCAAAATATCAAGCACATCTACAGATCCGAAAATAGATAAATTAATACTTGATGCAACTAATAAAATGCCAAAATGGAAACCGGCACAAAATTCTAAAGGCGTAAAAGTAAAAGAAGAATTTAGTATTCAATTTGGCGGCGGTGGCTGTTAGAGCGTAAAGAAAAATTTAATTTTTTGTATCTTTAATTTAAATGCACAACATGAAAAAGCAAATTTACATCTCAATAATAATTTTTGTTTTTGCTTTCGCAACAATCTTGGTTTTAAGGTCTAATGAAACACAAGTTGAAAAGGTAACCATCCAAACCGGATTACACATCGTAGAAAATTTTAAAATGACAGGAACTATTGTTGGTTATCGAGCTACAAACACCAAATGGGTTCAGGATAAAAATAAAAAAGCAACCAGCATTTCATTTTATGCAGACATAACAACGGTAAACGAAATAATTAGGAAACTTAAATCATCAATTAAAAATTATCCAAACAAAAAGTCTAACCACGGAAAAAAAGCAAAGCTTGCATGGGTAGTTGAAAAAAAAGACGAGTCAACCTTTATAAGATTAATTCATCCCACAGAAAATAATATTAAAGTAAACTCAAAAGGCTGTTGACATAAATTTTTCTAATTGAAAAGGGAGTCAAAAAATTTATTGCTTCTTCAAAATAAATTCAACTCTTCTGTTTTGTTTTCTTCCTTCTTCTGTTTCATTAGATCCAATAGGTTTGCTGCTTCCATATCCTATTGAAGTTACCTTCGAACTCCCAACACCTTTAGCAATTAAATAATTACCAACAGCCTTGGCTCTTTTAATAGATAGCTCCAAATTTTTATCAGCATCACCGGCATTATCTGTGTGTCCGTATATTTCAATATATTTATTCGGATCTGCTTTCATATAAGATGCAATGATATCTAATTCAGGATATGAAACAGGTGAAAGAATAGATTCTCCGGTTTGAAAAAGAACATTTTTAAATGTTGTCACAATGTTTGAAGGCACAACTTCTATTGTTTGAGGTTCAAGAACTATTGTATCTGGAATTTCTGGTTTCATTAATGCGAAATATGGATTTTCAGGAGCCTCTGTTGTGTCTATCACTTCTCGTTTGTATTCAAACAAACTTACATCATCAATATAATAATAAGCATCACGTTCAATTTGTTTATTTATGGGAGAACTTATTTCTTTTGGAACGGTATTACCTGTTTGCCATAATCTTTTAATTGCAAAACTGCCGATCAATAAATCATTTTCACCACCTTTTGCTTTAAAAATTAATGTGAGTTGATGCCACTCATTTATTTCCATTCCAACTTCATCTTCTAAAGGAATGTATAAAGGTTGAAGATTGGTAATAACATTTGAATGCTCATATTTCACAGGTTTGTCCAAAAAACAAACACCAAGTTTATCAATAGCAATTCGCGAATAATCAGAAAGACTAATATACATACTTAATATATATTCCTTATTAGCCACTAATGGTTGATCAAGAGATGTTTGGAGATATTCTCTGTAAAAGCCATGAGAACAAGCAAAAATACCGGCATAACATTTTCCTGAATGTGCTTCTTGAATTCCCATTGCGTTTTGCGGAACATTTACTCTGGATACTTTTCTTGATTTCTTATTGCAGGTGCAAAAAAGATCGGGTGTGCCACGGGTAGGTGAGTTCCATGAACCAGAGGCGCCTAAAGCCGAATAATCAATTGGGATAAATTTATTTTTCTCAAAACTTGAATCGGCAATAAGATTTTGTGCCAAAGTATATTGGATACAAATAAAAAACAAAACATATACCAAGATAAATTTCACGGAACGAAAATTACATTTAAAATGCTATAACTCATAATTTCTGTTTGGATACTTATTAAGTGAAAATAATGTTTAGTTTCTGATATATGTACAAAATTTTCCCCGAAAATAACAGCTAATTTCCTTTAAGAAAACGTAAAATGAGTTTTATTTGTTGGCATGGTATTCGTTAATTTTTTTATAAAATAATAT
>Ga0206968_10155_pt1 | contig 19387 bp, 32 predicted proteins | sample Alteio_BWOrgHeat_22_FD_153254 | JGI IMG/M metagenome (GOLD analysis project Ga0206968, IMG submission 153254) | Enriched cells from forest soil in Barre Woods Harvard Forest LTER site, Petersham, Massachusetts, United States -... | ecosystem: Environmental > Terrestrial > Soil > Temperate forest >... | reverse complement strand
TATCATGAAACTGATTCAAACTTAATTCGCGATGCTATAAGTAAATATCTATCAAAACAACCATGCCCTGAATGTGATGGTACGCGTTTATGTAAAAAAGCTCGACATGTATTTATAAATAATAATAATTTAACAAGCATTACTAATCTTACAATTGAAGAATCATTAGTTTTTTTTCAGAAATTAGTATTAACAGGCAGCAAAGCCAAAATTGCAGATAAGATAATTAAAGAAATTTCTGCACGTTTACAATTTTTAAATAATGTTGGTTTAGATTATCTAAATTTAAACCGTAGTGCTGATAGTTTATCTGGCGGGGAAGCACAGCGAATTCGTTTGGCTAGTCAAATTGGTGCCGGTCTTGTTGGGGTAATGTATATTCTTGATGAACCAACGATAGGTTTGCATCAACGCGATAATGATAAATTAATAAAAACTTTATTTCATCTGCGTAATCTAGGTAATACCGTTATAGTAGTTGAGCATGATGAAGAGGTAATGTTACAAGCCGATCATTTATTAGATATTGGTCCTGGTGCTGGAATCCATGGTGGTAGTGTAGTGGCACAAGGAACACCAGATCAAATCAAAAAAAATAAAAATTCCGTAACCGGTCAATATTTGTCTGGCAAGAAAAAGATATTTGTACCAAAAGATCGCGTTAAGAATGATCCTACTAAACAAATAAGTATTATAAAAGCTTGTGCTAATAATCTAAAAGATATTTCAGTTAATATTCCTGTTGGCTTAATTACCTGCATCACAGGGGTTTCCGGCTCAGGCAAATCAACTTTAATAAATGATACTTTGTATCCATATACAGCTAATAAGTTAAACGACGCAAGCTTAACTATAGCGCCAGTTAATAAAATAACCGGCATTGAATTTTTTGATAAAGTAATTGATATTGATCAAAGTCCAATTGGTCGTACGCCACGCTCAAATCCTGCAACATATACCGGCTTATTTACTCCTATTCGTGAGTTATATGCCGGCACGCAAGATGCTCGGGCGCGAGGTTATGAAATTGGTCGTTTTAGTTTTAATGTCAAAGGCGGTCGCTGTGAGGGTTGTCAAGGTGACGGTCTGATAAAAGTTGAAATGCACTTTTTACCTGACATATATGTTACTTGTGATATCTGTCACGGTAAGCGATATAATCGCGAGACTTTAGAAATAACTTTCAAAGGCAAAAACATCAATCAAGTATTAAATATGATTGTTGAAGAAGCTTATGAGTTTTTCAAAGCTATACCAGTCTTAGAAAAAAAATTAAAAACTTTAATTGAAGTTGGTTTAGGTTATATCCATTTAGGCCAAAGCGCCACTACTTTATCAGGCGGTGAAGCCCAGAGGGTTAAACTAGCCAAAGAATTATCCAAACGAGATACAGGTAATACTTTATATATTTTAGATGAACCTACTACTGGCCTACATTTTCAAGATATAGAACTATTATTAAAAATAATTCATGAATTACGTAATCGTGGCAACACTGTAGTAATAATAGAACATAATTTAGATGTAATTAAAACGGCAGATTGGATAATTGATTTAGGCCCAGAGGGCGGTTTTAAAGGTGGTGAAATTATTGCCACTGGCACGCCAGAAGATATTTGTAAAAATAAAAATTCTAAAACTGGTCAGTATTTAAAAAAATATTTATAGAAAATATTATTTAATTATTTTCTATGGCTGGTAAGGGGCTCTAGTAAATCGACAACTTGCTGATAATTTTGTATACGCTTGATGTAGTAATCGCGCATCATTATTTTATCTTTTTCCGAATATGTTTCAGATAATGGTTTAGTTTCGTTAGTCTGTTTTAACTTTTTAAAATCTTTAACATAGAACTTTGCCATGGCATAAGCGTTGTAGCCATGTCTTTCTTTGATCCCAACATTTGCACCACTAAGAACTAAATGATTTGCTATGTTAGGATAACCATAATAAGCTGCGTAAATTAGTGCCGTGTAGCCATAACCATCTTGATAATTTATATCAGCACCTTCTGCTAGAGCATTATCAATATTCGTTAAATCTTGAAATGTTTCTGGATAATCATATGCGGCTGCAATAAGCCCAAAGACTGGATTAATTACACCAGCTAATAGCGCGTATTCATTTCTGTAGCCTTTTACTGCATAAATCAACTTTTGATTTGGTGTTAATTCTTCGTGCTCGGCAGGTGTTGGTTCTATTGCAAAGCTTGGTTGTGATATTGTTAATGAACATAAAATTAAGAACGCTATTAAAATATATTTTTTCATGAAATTTAAATATTAATAAAAAATTATTTAGCTATTCTACTAGAATATACGAGAAAAATCAAGAATTTTTGATCGAAGTTCAAAGATCAATGATAATTAAGTACTGAATTTAAGCCTTAGGATGAGCGTAACGAACAGATCTTCAATCAACCCACTGGAAGAAGGGTAAGAAAATCCCCGCAATAGCGGGGACGCTTCCATAAAAAGCTTTTTATTTACTCATAATTCTTTTTGCTTTATAAAGTGCTTTTTTAACTTTAGCATCTTTAGAAAAAGGATCATTTGGGTTTAATGTTGATTCATCACCACTTAAGCCCATTAATTCTAATAATAAACCAGTCAATGAAAAGTTTAAATGCACTTCATTATCGTTAGAACCTTTAAAGCTTAAAGCTTGTTCACTTAAATTCGTATAAAGAGAAACATTAGTATCTTGAGCACCTTTTAAATCTCTTACTTCAACTTTTAGATAATTTGGATAACCTAATTCGCCTTCATTTAAGAATAAATACCCACTATTCTTATCAGAAGATAGATAGAAATTTAGATTTAAATCCTCAAGACTTATATCATCATCATCAGAATCATCATCTGCTGAAAACTTTTTGGTATCAGTTGAAGTGGACTTGTCTCCAAGATCAACTTTTGTAAAATTTGTACTTGTTGTAACATCATGTATTGTGGATTTTAATTGATCAGTACTTGATTTTAGTAATGATACTGTATAGGTCTCAGATGATGTAAATTTATCAAATACATCACTCATATTATCAGCTTTCGCTAAAAATGATGTACATAATAATACCGCACCGGTTAAAAATAAAGACAACTTCTTCATAACTACTTCCTTTATATAGTTTATATTATTATTTGTTCTTTTAAAAAAGAACATAATCATACTAAACTACTTTTAATAAAAAAAGAATGGTATCAGTAACTTATATGTACTATAAATTTTTAGCTATTTTATGATATTTTATTTTGGACCAGTGGGTTTGTTAGAAGTACGTATATTATTGGTGTTGATTAAATCTTTTATTTTATGGTTTAATTCTTCTAATTCATTTGGAGTACCATCAGAATAAAACCTAGCGATACGGCCCTCTCTACACGCTCTATACTCCTTACTATTTTTTTCCCATGGGATAGTACTTTCATCCATATCCTCATCTGCCGTATTATAACCATCTAACCATGCTATGTCCTCCATTGTCATATTCGCATGAAGAAGTAATTTTAAAAAGCCTGGGTCTTCAGATAACTTTGAAAATTTTTTATTATCTAATAATTTAGACCAATTTTTATTTGGATCCGAATTAGATTTAGGTTTATTAGTCATTTTAGTCTCCGTTTGCTGAAATATGAGAACCACTTTAGTTTAAAGTACAGATTACTTCATAAATCAAAACGCAAAAAACCAAATACAACATATAGCGTTTCATATCGTACTAGAATACTATTGCTGCATAGTTAAATAAATCACATTACGCTAGACATAGTGTAAGTGAATACACGCATAGACTATGCAATATCTTAGTAGTTAGATGTATGATTTTTAGACGGTCTAAGAGGAATATTGACTATAGATATTGTAGGAACAGATCTTGCAATCTGTACCTACATATATTAATTTAAATTAAGCAGCCGAGCTTTCAGCTTCTCTATCAACTAGTTGAACAATGGCCATAGGAGCAGCATCACATTTTCTAAAGCCATATTTTAATACTCTTATATAGCCACCTGGACGACTTTTATAATGAGGACCAAGCTCAGAAAATAGTTTACCAACTGCAGATTTACTTTGTAATTTATCAAACGCTAATCTGCGATTAGCTACAGAATCAACTTTTGATAATGTGATTAAGCGTTCTACAACTCTTCTTAACTCTTTGGCTTTAGGTAAAGTAGTTTTAATAGTCTCATGTTCGAATAAAGATACGGCCATATTCTTAAACATAGCTTTACGATGAGAACTATTTCTATTTAATTTTCTGCCGCTTTTTTGATGACGCATTTGTCTATACCCTGTTTTTTCTAATTCAACTTCAAATTAAAATTTAATTAATTATTTACGATCAGCTGGTGGCCAATTTTCAATATGCATACCTAAACTTAAGTTTTTAGAAGAAAGTAATTCTTTAATCTCATTAAGAGACTTTTTACCCAAATTAGGAGTTTTTAATAACTCATTCTCAGTTCTTCTAACTAAATCACCTAAATAATAAATATTTTCAGCTTTTAAACAATTAGCTGATCTTACAGTAAGATCTAATTCATCTATAGTCTGTAATAATGCAGGATCAATTAAAGCCTCAGGTGTTTTAACAATTTCTTCTGCTACCGCTTTGATATCAACAAAAACTGAAAGTTGATCTTTTAATATAGCTGCAGCTGAATTTATAGCATCTTCTGGATCAATTGTTCCATTAGTTTCTATATCAATAATAAGTTTATCTAAATTAGTACGTTGTTCTACACGAGCATTTTCAACACTATATGTTACTCTGTTTACTGGTGTAAAAGTTGCATCTAATTTTAATGTACCAATCTGAAGCGTCTCAGATGAGATCTGATCGATCATCCTAGTAGTAGAAGGTACATAACCTATACCTCTGCTTACTTTTAATTTCATATTAATCTTGCCATTATTACCCAAAGTGGTTAATACCAATTCAGGATTAACAAGCTCTATATCATGGTCAAGTTTTATATCAGCACCTGTTACTTTACCAGCACCTTCTTTTTTAAGAACTACAGTAACTTCTTCACGACCTTTAAGAACAAAAGCAAGTTTTTTAATATTTAATAATATTTCGATTACATCATCTTGAACGCCTTCAATCGTGCTGTACTCATGAAGCACACCATCAATTTCAACTTCTGTAACAGCAGCGCCAGGCATAGAAGATAATAAAATACGACGTAGTGAATTACCCAAAGTATGACCAAAACCACGTTCTAGTGGTTCTAATATAATCCGTGACTGATGGCCACCTTTGCGCTGAATATCTACAACTTTTGGTTTTAAAAAGTCATTTACCGATAGTGGTAACATTAGTTTGCCCTCAATAATTATTTAGAATAAAGCTCAACTACCAGATGCGGTTGTAAAGTTGATGATAGTTCCTTTATATCTGGTCTTTGTTTGTAAACAGCTGTTAGTTTATTTGAATTAACATCAATCCATTCAGGAAAATGACGTTCTTCAGCAAATTTAACTGCTGCCTTAACACGTAATTGTAGAGCTGCATCTTCAAATAGAGAAATTTCATCTCCAGCTTTGACTTCATAGCTCGGTATATTTACCAATTTACCATTAACTTTAACAGCATTGTGTCTGACAAGCTGTCTAGCTTCTGCTCTAGAGACACCAAAGCCACATCTATAAACAACATTATCTAATCTTGACTCAAGAAGTTGTAATAGATTTTCACCCGTTGCTCCTTTACGGCGATCAGCTTCTTTATAAATTTTTCTAAATTGAACTTCGCCAATATTGCCATAAGTAGTACGCATTGCTTGTTTAGCGCGTAACTGTCCTACATAGTCACCTGTCCTAGGACGTTTTGTGCCATGCATTCCAGGTCTAGTACTTTTCTTTTCAATTGCACATTTGCTCGTATAACATTTTGTGCCTTTTAAAAATAATTTTTCACCTTCGCGGCGGCACAATCTACAAACAGGTCCAGTATATCTCACAGTATTATCTCCAAAAACTACTAACTACGACGTTCTTTTTCAGCACGGCAACCATTATGCGGTATCGGTGTTATATCTAAAAGTTCGACTACACGGCCAAACTCACCCAAAGCACGTACTGCTGATTCTCTGCCGGGCCCTGGACCTTTTACTTTAACAGTTAAATTTTTAATACCATATTGACTTGCAGTATTCATCGCATTCCTGGTTGCTACTTGCGCTGCATATGGTGTACTTTTACGTGATCCTCTAAAACCTGAACCACCAGCTGTTGACCAAGATAAGACATTACCTTGCATATCAGTAACGGTTACGATTGTATTATTAAAGCTAGCGTTAATATTTACAATAGCATCTAACACATTGCTTCTAGTCTTTTTCTTGACTTTCACTGCTGCATTTTTTTCAGGTCGACTCATAGTTATTTTTACTCTATTTTTTGATCTTTTATGATATTAATAATTATTTATTTCTTACCACCACGTTTTTTACGTGTTTTTGCGTTGGTGCGTGTTCTTTGACCGCGACATGGTAAATTCATTCTATGTCTTCTACCACGATAAGTAGAAATATCCATTAGTCGTTTAATATTCATCGAAATTGTACGTCTTAAGTCACCTTCGATTTCAAACTCAGTAACTGCTGCACGTATTAAATCTTCTTCTTTTTCAGTTAAATCAGCTGCTTTTTTCGAAGAATCTATGCCTAATTGCTGGCAAATTTTAATAGCTCTGTTTCTACCTATACCAAATACTGCTGTTAAACCAATTTCTAAGTGCTTTTTTGGCGGTATGTTTACACCTGCTATACGAAGCATTAAGTGACTCCTGACTAATTATTATTACAATACTATAACTACTATTATTAAATACCGTGTGGAAATATGATTAAGCTGCTATTTTATATAGTTATTACTATATAAGCAATAAATATTAATCATTGACCAACGATAAATAAACCCCTTACTATTAACCCTGACGTTGGTTATGACGTTGTTCTACACAAATTATGCGAACCTGACGGTTTCTTTTGATAATTTTACATTTTTTACAACGTGTTTTAACGGATGCTTTTACTTTCATATCATAACCTACTGATTTTATTATATGTATTAATGTTATCTGACCGGCAGTCCTCTAAGATTTGCTTTCTTCATAAGGCTTGCATACTGCTGACTCATTAAATGAGACTGCACTTGGGCCCAAAAGTCCATAATTACAACCACAATGATTAATAAAGATGTACCACCAAAATAGAAAGATACTTGCCATGCATATCTCATAAATTCAGGTATTAAGCACACAGCAGTTAAATATAATGCTCCGATTGCTGTTAATCTTGTCATGACTTTGTCTATATACTCAGCTGTTTGCTTACCTGGTCTTATTCCAGGTAACATAGCACCAGATTTTTTCAAATTCTCAGCTGTTTCCGTAGGATTAAATACTAATGCCGTATAAAAGAAACAGAAAAACACTATAGCTATAGACATTATAAATAAATACAAAGGCTGACCAGGAGATAGCCATAGGCTGATATTAGCTAAAACTCCAGATTGCCCAGAAGCAAAAAACTGGCTAATTGTTGCAGGGAACAATAATATACTAGAAGCGAATATGGGTGGTATTACTCCAGACATATTTAATTTTAATGGCAAATGACTAGTTTGACCGCCTAAAATTTTCCTACCTTGCTGCCTTCTTGCATAATTGACAGTAATTCTTCTTTGAGCTCGTTCAACAAACACCACAAACGCAATTATTAATAACATGAATAAAAATATTAGTAGTGCTTGAATGAACATCATATCGCCATCACGAATACGATCAAATACCATAAGTACTGTAGATGGCATATTAGCTGCTATACCTGAAAATATTATCAAAGATATGCCATTACCAATACCACGCTCAGTCATTTGTTCACCAAGCCAGACCAAAAACATTGTACCGGTTATTAAAGTTACAACTGTGGTAAAATAATAACCATAATCATTAAATAATGATATATTTTCAGCTGACAAATATCTTGCCATACCAAAGCCCTGAAAAGCAGCTATTAGTAAAGTTCCATATCTAGTGTATTGTTTAATTAATCTCTTACCATGCTCGCCTTCTTTTTTTAATTCAATAAGTTTTGGATGAACAGAACTTAATAATTGAATTACTATAGATGCAGATATATATGGCATTATTCCTAAAGAAAACAAAGTAAATCTTTGTAATGCGCCACCTGAAAACATATTAAATAAACCAAAGATTGTATTTTTACTTTGATTAAATAATTGTGCAAGCCTAACTGGATCGATGCCAGGTACAGGTATGTGAGCCCCAATTCTATATACTAGTATTCCTACTAGCACATAGATTAGACGTCGAATTAATTCATTATATCCTGAACTTTGGCTAGCTTGATGTGTAGTTTGCATTAAACTGACTATCCTTTTATCGTACCACCGGCATTTTGAATTTGAGTCAACGCACCCTGCGTTACTTTTATACCCACAAAATTTAAAGCCTTTGTAAGTTCGCCATTAAGTATAACTTTTACAAACTTGATATTGTTTCCAATTATATTAGCGTCTTTTAAAGTATCAATAGTAACTTCTGTGCCTGGAAAATTATTTAAAGAAGAAGTGCGTACTTCTGTTGTATATAAACCCACACGTGATTTAAAACCAAATTTTGGAAGACGTCTTTGTAATGGATTTTGTCCACCTTCAAAACCTTTTCTAGTTAAGCCACTTTTACGTGCCTTTTGACCTTTATGACCTTTACCAGAAGTTTTACCTAAACCACTTCCGATACCACGTCCTAATCTTGTTTTTGCATGTTTTGAACCATCTGCTGGTGATATTGAATTTAGTTTCATTTTATTTCTTTTACCTCTAGAAGATAATCTATCGCATTAATCATACCAGCAATTGGTGCTGTATAAGAATGTTCAACATAACTATTTGGTTTTCTTAAGCCAAGCGCATTTGCCGTATCAATATGTTTTTGTTTACGTCCAATTAGGCTTTTTACTAATTTTATACCAACTTTTTTATTACTCATGTTATTCACCTACTGCCATAAGTTGTTCAACACTAATTCCTCTTTTACCAGCTACGTGGTGTGGAGTTTCAGTTGATTTAAGACCGTTAATAGTTGCAAGTACCACATTAACTGGATTAGTTGAACCAATACATTTAGCAAGAATATTAGTAATTCCCAATACTTCAAATACAGCGCGCATAGCACCACCCGCAATTACACCACTACCTTGACTAGCAGGTTGCATTATAACTTTAGATGCACCGTGTCTAGATATTATTGGATGATGTAAAGTACCTTCATTAAGTTCAATTCTAACCATATTTTTACGTGCAGATTCTAAAGCTTTTTGAATTGCAGCTGGAACTTCACGTGCTTTACCACGTCCTACACCAATTTTACCTTTACCATCACCAACGACTACCATTGCTGCAAAACTAAATATTCTACCACCTTTAACAACTTTTGCATTTCTGCTGACCGATACTAGCTTTTCTAATATACCGTCACTTTTAGTGTTCTGATCAAAACTAGACATTTATTATCTCCTAAAACTGTAAACCAGCTTCGCGTGCTGCTTCTGCTAATGCTTTAATTCTACCGTGGTACTTATTTCCTGATCTATCAAATGCAATTGCAGTAATACCTTTTGATTTTGCACGTTCGGCAACTAATCTACCAATCTCTTTTGCAGAAGCAACATTACCGGTATAAGTATTAATTCCTGATTTAACTTGTTTATCGACAGTTGATGCAGATGCAATTACAGTATCGCTGGCACCAGGCTGAATAATTTGAGCATAAATATGCTTACTGCTCTTAGTTACAACTAATCTAACTACATTTAGTTGCTTTATTCGCGCTCTTGTTTTTTTTGCTCTTTTTAAACGTTTAAGTTTTTTTTGAAATTGCATTTTCGTTCACCACGATTTTTAATTTAATTATTTCTGCTTAATTATTTCTTCTTTGTTTCTTTGATTATTATAACTTCGTCAGAATATTTTACACCTTTACCTTTATAAGGCTCAGGTGGACGAAAGTCTCTAATTTCTGCCGCAACTTGACCAACAACTTGTTTATCTTTACCTTTTATTATAATTTCAGTTTGACTAGGTACTTCTATAGTAATGCCTTCAGGTGCATGATAATCAACTGGATGTGAAAAACCTAAGCTTAGGCTTAAGGTCTTACCCTTAAGTGCAGCACGATAACCTACACCAACTAACAACAGCTTTTTTTCAAAACCTTTAGAAACACCATCTAGCATATTCTTAATATTTGCACATGTTGCGCCTATTATAGATTTTGTACGTTTTTGATCAGCTTTTTGAGATGAAATACTAATTTCTTTATTCGCACAAACGATATCTAAAGCTTCATCTATTTCAAGAGTAAGCACGTCTTTAATACCTTTAACAGTAAGAAGCCCAGATTCAAACTTTACTTCTACTTTTTCAGGGACTATTATTGGTTTTTTTGCTATTCTAAGTGACATTATATATTACTCGTTAAATTATAACTTACATTAAGAAAGTATACAGATTACTTCACCACCAAGAGACTGAAGCTTCGCTTGTTGTCCTGTCATTACGCCTTTAGAAGTACTAATTATACTGATACCCAAACCTGCTTTAACAACTGGTATTTCATTAAACTTTTTAAATACTCTAAGACCAGGTCTGCTGCATCTTTTTACATTTGCAATAACTGGCTTACCTTGATAATACTTAAGCTGAAGTTCAAGAACAGGTTTTTTATCAACCATTTCTTGCTTAAATGATTCTATGTATCCTTGCTCTTTCATTACTTTTGCAATTGAACACTTCATTTTTGATCCCGGCATAACAACTGAAACAAAATTTGCTTTTTGAGCATTTCTTATTCTAGTAAGCATGTCTGATATTGGATCTTGCATACTCATATATTTATCTCCACTAAATTTATTTAAACTAAGAAATTATTACCAGCTTGATTTTCTCATTCCTGGTATTAAACCTTGATTGAACAATTCTCTTAGTTTGTTACGGCAAACACCAAACTTTTTATATACAGCTCTAGGACGTCCTGTAAGCTGACATCTAGATCTAGTTCTAACTGCATGTGCGTTTCTTGGTAATGAGCTTAGTTTTAGTCTTGCTTGCCATGCTTCTTCTGGCGTACCAGTTTTAATAATTTTTTTTAGTATTTCTTTTTTAGCAGCATATTTTGCTACAGTTTTAAATCTTTTTGCTTCGCGAACAATTATTGATGTTTTTGCCATAATTAATCTCTAATAGGTAAATTAAATGCTTTTAGTAATGCAAGACATTCTTTGTCATTTGCAGCAGTAGTAGTAATAGTAATATCAAATCCTCTGATTGCATCAACTTTGTCGTATTGAATTTCCGGGCACACAATCTGCTCTTTAATGCCTAAACTATAATTGCCTCGACCATCAAAAGATTTTTTACTAAGGCCTCTAAAATCTCTTACACGAGGTAAATATATAGCTATAAGCCTGTCAAGAAACTCGTACATCGCTTTTGATCTTAAAGTTACTTTACAACCAATTGGCCAACCATCTCTGATTTTAAATCCAGCAATAGATTTTTTTGACATAGTAGTTAAAGGTTTTCTACCAGTAATTTTAGTCATATCTTCAATAGCGTTTTGTAACTGCTTTTTATCCGAAGCCGCTTCACCAACACCCATATTAATAGTTATTTTGGTAATTTTGGGTACCTGCATTACACTTTTAAAACCTAAGGATTTGTGCAAGTCTTTAATAATTTTTTCTTTGTATGCAGTCTGCAATCTAGCCATTTTAGATACCTTTTAGATTTATATATCTATTACTTGTTTGTTGGATGCGAAAACACGTGTTTTGTTACCATTTTCGTCAATATTATATTTTATACGATCAGCTTTATTTGATTGAGAATTAAATATTGCTACGTTAGAAATATGTATACTTTTTTCTTTGCTAATAATTCCTGGCTGCTCACCTTTTTGTGGATTACCTTTAGAATGTTTTTTTATTAAATTATAACCTTCAACAATAACGCGATCACCTAATATTCGTGTAACTGTGCCCTTTTGGCCTTTATCTTTACCAGTTATAATTATCACATTATCATTCTTTTTAATTTTTGACATTTTATAATACCTCAGCTGCCAATGATACTATACGCATAAACTTTTCATTACGTAGTTCTCTAGTTACTGGTCCAAATATACGAGTTCCAACAGGTTGATCTTGGGCATTTAATAACACAACTGCGTTACTATCAAATCTTATTAAAGAACCATCGTTTCTGCGCACACCTTTTTTTGTTCTAACCACAACAGCACGAAGTAAATCGCCAGCCTTTACTTTACCTTTAGGAATTGCTTGTTTTACGGTAACTCTTATAATATCACCAATTTTAGCGTATCTTTTATGCGAACCACCGAGTACTTTTATACACTCTACTATTTTTGCGCCGCTATTATCAGCTACATTTAATTCAGTTTGCATCTGAATCATAAAGCATCTCCAAAGATTTTACTGCTTATTGTTATCACTTATTTGTTACAGGCGAAAATTATATCACGTAGTAAATTATTGTAAACAATTAAAAATTCACTACTTTTATACTAATTGACTGCTAATTACTTCTTCTAAAACCCATCTTTTTAATTTTGATAATGGACGAGAATGACGAATTCTTACCAAATCACCAATTTTTAAAACATTATTTTCATCATGAACATAGTATTTAGTTGTCTTTTTTACAAACTTACCATATACCGGATGCGCTGTTTTAACCTCTATAGTAACAACAGCGGTTTTATTCATTGCATTACTAGCAACTATACCTTCCACCACTTTTGGTTGACTTTCTGTCTTCAATCTTTTTACATTTTCAATCATGGTATGTTACCTTTTATAATAAATGAAGCCTAGTTTTAGCTCTGGCAATATTTCTTCTAACTACTTGTAATCTATGAGGCGAGTTTAACTGGCCTAAAGATTTTTGCAGTTTAAGATTCATTTGTTCTTTAGTTAGTTCTTCAATATGTTGAAGTAACTCTTCTCTTGACTTATCTTGTATATTTTCTTTGTTCATATAATATTTAATCCAAGTCTACATTGGCGTTCTGATTTCAAAAGTCGTCTTAAATGGTAACTTAGCTGATGCTAAAGCAAATGCTTCACGAGCAACCTCTTCAGTAACACCATCCATTTCATATAAAACATGGCCCGGTTTGATTTCAGATACCCAATACTCAACACTACCTTTACCTTTACCTTGTCTTACCTCAAGTGGTTTTTTACTGATTGGTTTATCCGGAAATACTCTTACCCAAATCATACCACCACGTTTAATAAACCTAGTCATCGCACGTCTTGCAGCTTCGATTTGTCTAGCTGTTAATCTACCTCTAGAAGTTGATTTTAAGCCAAACTCACCAAAACTAACTTTGTTTCCAGTAGTTGCAATCCCGCGATTACGACCCTTTTGACATTTTTTATATTTTGTTTTCTTAGGTTGCCTAAGCATTATGCACCTCTTATTTACTTAGTTTCTTTCTCAGGCTTTGATTCACTAGCTAAGTCTTCATCTTTTTTAAGAGTCTTAACCTTATCAAGAATATCACCTTTGTATATCCAAACTTTGATACCGATGATGCCATATGTTGTTAAAGCTTCAGCTGTACCGTAGTCTATATCAGCTCTAAAAGTATGCAATGGTACTCTACCTTCACGATACCATTCAGTTCTAGCAATTTCAGCACCACCAAGTCTACCAGATACGCAAACCTTAATACCTTTAGCACCTAATCTTAATGTACTAGACACTGCTCTTTTCATAGCACGTCTAAACATTACACGTTTTTCTAATTGTTGAGCAATAGTTTCAGCAACTAATTGCGAATGTAATTCTGGTTTTTTAATTTCCTGAATACTGATCTGAACTGGTACGCCGGCAATTTTAGATACTTGTTTTTTTAGTCTTTCAACATCTTCGCCTTTCTTACCAATTACAATACCTGGTCTTGCAGCATTGATTATTACACCAGCTTTATTACTTTGACGTTCAATGATAATGTCGCCAACACCTGCAGCAGATAGTTCTTTACGCAGCCAATCCCGAATTTTCTTATCCTTTAGAATAGTAGAAGCGAACTCATGCTTGTTGCTTACAAACCACTTTGATGTTGCTTCTTTATTGATACCCAATCTTATCGCTATCGGATTTACTTTTTGTCCCATTATTTTCTCTCTTTTTCTGCTAATTCTACGGAAATATGGCTCATTTTCTTTAAAATACGATTACCTCGACCTTTTGCACGAGCTTGCATTCTTTTTAGTGTTGGACCTTCATTTACTTGAATTTTAGCCACAAACAAATCATCTATATCTAATCCAAAATTATTTTCAGCATTAGCTATTGCTGAAAGAATCAACTTTTGAATCATAGTTGCTGCTTTTTTCGGCGTATAAGTTAGAACATCTAACGCTTTATCAATTGATTTACCACGTACCATATCAGCAACTAGCCTAGCTTTTTGCGATGATATACTAGCATATCTTAAGTGTGCTTGAACTTGCATAATCACCCCTTATTACTTCTTATCCTGAGCTTTAGCTGGTTTTGCACCAGGTACAGCTTTACTTTTTTTATCACCAGAATGACCTTTGAAAGTTCTAGTTAATGAAAATTCACCTAATTTATGACCAACCATATTTTCAGAGATATAGACAGGTACGTGCTGACGTCCATTATGAACTGCAATTGTCAAACCAACCATTTCAGGAATTATCATTGATCTTCTTGACCAAGTTTTAATTGGTTTTTTCCCACCCTCTGATTGAGCTTTCTCTACTTTATTCAATAAATGACCATCTACAAATGGCCCTTTTTTCAATGAACGTGGCACTATGCTATCCTCATTTTATTTTACTATTTTTTATTGCGCGCTCTAACAATTAGCTTGTTAGATTTTCTAGCTTTTCTTGTTTTGTAACCTTTAGTTGGAGTTCCCCAAGGAGATACTGGATGTCTACCACCAGATGTTCTACCTTCACCACCACCATGTGGGTGATCTACTGGGTTCATAGCAACACCTCTTACAGTAGGTCTAATACCACGCCATCTTTTAGCACCAGCTTTACCAATTTTTCTTAAATTATGAGAGTTGTTACCAACTTCCCCAACAGTGGCATAACAATCTGCTATAACTTTGCGCATTTCTTTAGAACCAAGACGTATAATAGCATATTGGCCTTCAACAGATACTAGTTGTACAGAAGCACCAGCACTTCTTGCTAGCTGTGCGCCTTTACCAGGTCTTAGTTCGACACCATGTATTACTGTACCTACTGGGATATTACGAAGTGGTAATGCGTTACCTACTTTAATATCTGCACTGTTACCAGATTTAACAACATCATTAGCCTTTAGACCACGCGGAGCTAATATATATCGTCTTTCACCGTCGGCATATACTAATAAGGCTAGATTAGCTGTTCTATTTGGATCATATTCTAATCTTTCTACTTTAGCAGCGATACCTTCTTTATCACGTCGATTAAAATCAACTAGTCGAAAATTTCTTTTATGGCCACCACCTTTATGTCTAACAGTGATATGACCAATATTATTTCTACCGCCATTTTTAGATTTTTTTACTACTAAAGAACGATGCGGTTTACCTTTGTGTAGTTCTTTGTCTACAACACTTACAACAAACCTACGGCCTGGTGATGTTGGTTTTCTTTTTAAAACTGCCATTGTTTATACCCCTATTCCGCAGCGCCAATAAAGTCGAGTTTCGAACCTTCATGTAACTGTACGTATGCTTTTTTCCAGTCCTGACGCTTACCAACTCTTTGTTTAAATGATTTAGACTTGCCCATTACTTTTAAAGTATTAACAGACTTAACTTTAACATTATAAAACTTTTCAATTGCGTGTTTTATTTCAGCTTTATTTGTACTGTTTTTTACTCTAAATACATATATGTTTGACTTATCAGCTTCTTTATAAGCTTTTTCAGTCATATGTGGGCCATTGACAACTTTAATTGATTCAATTTCTTTTAATTTACTCATACTAAACCTTCTTCTAAGCTTTTAAGTGCATCTATAGTAATGATTACTTTATCAGAGTCAACTAAACTCACCGGATCAATAAGCTCAACATCAACCATATAAACATTTTTTAAATTACGGCTTGATAAAAATAAATTCATATCAAAATCTTGTGTAATTAATGTGATACGTTGATTTAAATAAGGTGTAATTATATTTAATAAATCTTTAGTCTTAGGCTGTTTAATATTAAAAGCTTCAACAACAATTAGACGTCCTGTACGATTCAATTCAGATATAATAGAACGCATTGCGCCATTATACATTTTCTTATTTATTTTTAAATCATACGTCTTTGGTTTTGCGGCAAATATTTTACCACCTTTGCGCCATAATGGGCTTCTAGAAGAACCAGCACGAGCACGGCCTGTTCCTTTTTGTTTCCATGGCTTTGCACCACCACCGCTAACTTCGGCACGAGTTTTTTGTGCTTTAGTTCCAGATCTGGCATTACTCAAAGTACTGGTTATTACTTGGTGAATTAAAGACTCATTATACACAGCATCGATAAATCCATCAGATATATCAACTGCCTTATTTGAATCTTTTAATTCTGCGCTCATCAAATTAACTTTCATTGTTAATACTCTATTTTATATTTATTTATAAACTAATTAGCCGGTAAAATAAGAACGTCACTGCCAGAAAAACCAGGTACAGCGCCTTTAATTAAAATTAAATTTTTATCTGCACTTACTTTTACAATTTCTAAATTTTCTATTGTGCGTCTAACATTACCCATATGACCAGACATTTTTTTGCCTTTAAATACTTTACCTGGGCTTTGATTTTGACCAATAGATCCAGGTGCACGATGTGATAATGAGTTACCATGTGACATATCTTGTGTTCTAAAATGATGTCGTTTCACAGCACCAGCGTAACCTTTACCTTTTGTTGTGCCAGTAACATTAACTTTTTGACCTTGCGCAAATAAATTAATATCAATAACATCACCTACTTGATACTCGGGTGTTTTAGCTGCTGGTAATTTAAATTCATGTAGCAATCTACCAGGCTCAACATTAGCCTTTGCATAATGACCACGTAACTGTTGTGTTACACGGCTTGCAGGCTTAGTACCAACCTTTACTTGTATAGCATTATATTTGTCATTTTCTTCTGTTTTGATCTGTACAACAGTGTTTGGTTCAACTTGAATAACTGTCACAGGTACAGCCAACCCATCTGGTGTAAAGACACGAGTCATACCACATTTGCGTCCGATAATTCCGACTGACATCTTAACCTCTTCTTACTCTTCTAAACTTATCTAGTTCTGTTTATCGCCAAGTTTTAATTCTATTTCCACACCTGATGGTAAATCTAATTTCATCAGAGCATCAATAGTCTTATCATTGTGATCTACGATATCTATTACACGTTTGTATTTTCTAATTTCATACTGATCTCTTGCATCTTTATCTTTATGTGGAGAAATCAATATAGTAAATTTTTCAATTTTTGTCGGCAATGGAATTGGACCACGTACACGTGCTCCAGTTCGCTTTGCTGTTTCAACAATCTCACTAGTTGAAAGATCAATAAGCTTATGATCTAACGCTTTTAGTGAAATTCTAATTTTTTGTTTCTGCGGTAAGCCCATATATACTAAGCCTTTATTACTATTTTCTATTTAATTCAAATTTAAAAACTATTCAATAATTTTAGTTACAACGCCAGCACCAACTGTTCTGCCGCCTTCACGAATCGCAAAGCGCACACCATCTTCCATTGCAATTGGAACAATAAGCTTAACAGTCATTTTAACATTATCACCTGGCATTACCATTTCTACTCCAGCTGGCAATTCCACAGCACCTGTTACGTCAGTTGTTCTAAAGTAGAACTGTGGTCTGTAACCTTTGAAGAATGGCGTGTGTCTGCCACCTTCTTCTTTTGATAATACGTATATTTCTGCTTCAAAATGCGTATGCGGTGTGATTGTACCTTTTTTAGCTAATACTTGTCCACGCTCTACATCATCACGTTTCAAACCACGTAATAATACACCAACGTTGTCCCCTGCGCGACCTTCGTCTAATAACTTACGAAACATCTCTACGCCAGTACAAGTTGTTAATTGGGTATCTCTTATTCCAATGATTTCTAATTCATCACCTACGTGTACTATACCTCTTTCAATACGACCAGTTACTACTGTACCACGGCCTGATATAGAGAATACGTCTTCAATTGGCATTAAAAATGGCTTGTCTACTTCACGTTTTGGCTCTGGAACATATTTATCCATCGCTGCTACAAGCTTTTCTATCGCTGGAACGCCAATTTCACTTGTATCACCTTCTAATGCTTTTAGAGCTGAACCAACAATAATTGGAGTATCATCGCCAGGGAAATCATAGGAATTTAACAAGTCACGTACTTCCATCTCTACTAGCTCTAGTAACTCAGCATCATCAACCATGTCTGCTTTGTTCAAGAATACTAATATATATGGTACGCCTACCTGTTTTGATAATAAAATGTGTTCTCTTGTTTGTGGCATTGGACCATCTGCTGCAGATACTACTAGTATCGCACCATCCATCTGTGCTGCACCGGTGATCATGTTTTTTACATAATCCGCGTGGCCTGGGCAGTCGACGTGTGCATAATGACGTTCTGCTGATATATATTCTACGTGGGAAGTGGCTATTGTTATGCCTCTTTCTCTTTCTTCTGGGGCATTGTCGATTTGATCAAATGCTCGGATTTCTCCGCCGAATTTCTCGCCCATTACTTTTGTTATCGCTGCCGTTAATGTAGTCTTACCATGATCTACGTGGCCTATCGTTCCCACATTTACGTGTGGTTTTGTGCGTTCAAACTTTGCCTTTGACATTGAAGTTTACCTCACTTGTATTAGTGTATTTAGTTTTATTTTGTACTTATGCTTTTATTATGCACTTCGCTCTTTAATTATTGCTTCGGCCACATTACTTGGCGTTTCGCTATATTTTTTAAATTCCATTGTATAAGTTGCGCGACCCTGTGACATTGAACGCAAATCAGTTGCATAACCAAACATCTCAGATAATGGTACTTCAGCTCTAATGTGTTTATTACCTGTTGGACCATCTTCCATACCTTGTAATATACCACGACGACGGCTGATATCACCCATCACATCACCCATATACTCTTCTGGAGTTACAGCTTCAACATCCATAATTGGCTCTAATATCACTGGCTTAGCTTTTTTACCGCCTTCTTTAAAGCCCATTGATCCAGCAATTTTGAATGCCATTTCACTGGAGTCAACA
>Ga0206968_10153_pt1 | contig 19629 bp, 12 predicted proteins | sample Alteio_BWOrgHeat_22_FD_153254 | JGI IMG/M metagenome (GOLD analysis project Ga0206968, IMG submission 153254) | Enriched cells from forest soil in Barre Woods Harvard Forest LTER site, Petersham, Massachusetts, United States -... | ecosystem: Environmental > Terrestrial > Soil > Temperate forest >... | reverse complement strand
CTAAATCATTTCCCTGCAAAGAACCTCTATGCCAGCGTTGACTTCGTGATCGAACGGTGACGTGCTTAACTTTCGCCGTCGCGAGATACAAATAAAAATGAACCGACGGCGGTGACTTTTTCTGCATCAGTTGTGAAGATAGCTCAGGTTCGACACCTTTCGAAATAGTTCTCTGTTTGCAGAGACGATTTTTGGATCGTTCAGTATCGCCAGCACGTTATTATTAACTCTTTTGCGGCGCAGCGCCTTTTCTTCCGACGTGGTGCGGGCGTATCCCTCGATAATGCTGACAAAGGTTGCCGGAGAACTGAGCGCGACATCCCAACCCAATCCTTTGGCTTCCAAATCCCTCCATGGCGTGGTGTCGGCGATGAGTGCCGATGTTCCAACCGTCAGCGCCTCGGCAATAACATGGCCATAGTTCTCGCCTCGTGTCGGCAGAAACAGAAGGTCATACTGTCCCAAGACACGGGAAACATGTTCATTGGGAATGGAGCCACGATAGGAAATCTGAACTGATGACGGCATATCCCGAATGAGAGCTTGGCATTTCTCCCAATACGCACTGTCGCCCACGGGCCCGTAAATATCAAAAATCACGGGGACAATACATTTGGAAAGTACCAAAAGCGCGAACTCCAGGTTTTTTACCGGAGATATTCGAGACAGAAAGACGACGCGTATAATTTCACTGCCAACCAATTCTAACGCAGCGGGAATCGGTGTACTAACCGTGTGAAGATCGGGGGCGACCACCACCGTGCTTGTATTTGGCGCAACGAATATCGATCGCGCGCCACTGACTTCCTTTCTTATGTCTTCAGCCTCGATCTGACTTGACGCCTGCCAAGTAGCAACGCGTGCAAACAGGAGCCTCGCGACTGATCTCATATAGGGCAGCTTTTTCCATTTCTTTTGCGTCAGGGCGGACTGGGCGAACTCCCCTCGCGGAGCAAGTATGATCTTGTGCTGATTGATAATACCGAGACAGAGCGCGACCAACGGGACAAAGGTAAAAAGCGGGTCGAAAGCGCTATTTAAATAAATTATGTCGCTCCGACTTTTCCTTATAAGATGGATTAGGCGAAAACTACTTCCCAAACCTGGTGATAAATAGAAAACGTTCGCTAAACCAACGACGTTCCATTCTTCCCGTATTATTGTCTTATAGGGCTGGCGGTCACCGGCGTCTCGATCGAAACTAATAACCGAAAAGTCAAACTCGTCGGAAAGTTGCGTCACCAAGTTGGAAACGGTTCGTAGCGGGCCCCCAGCTTTATAGCCGGGCAAATAGTATCGAAGCAGTACGAGCACTCTCGGTTTCATGGTGCTATGTCTCGATCCGCTTTGAGCGAAGGCTGCCTTGTGGACTGTACCCGCATTCCATCACGGTCCTTGCTCGCTTATTTTTTTTGAAGCCAGGCCCAGGACAACCAGCATGTTTGGATCAGCAACGCGCTGCTGATTATCGAAGTACATCAGGCGCAAGAACTTTCCGACGAACGCACGCGCAGCGCGAACCGCAGCCCGCCGAATTGCCCTTTTTATTCCCAATCCGCGTATGGGAAATGCCGGCGCGCGAACTTGCAGCGGAAGGAGATCAGTCATGATGCAAAGTTGCTGAATAATGCCGCTACCGATTTTCGATCGATGAGTCATGTCGCCATTCTGGATGGCGCTTGAAAAGGGACTGTCGCCGCTGGGAAAGCGCGCGATAAAACGGCCAGTAGGTTTTAGGCGGCGTCGAATTGACTGAAATAACGCGATAATCTCCGCCATCATTAGATGTTCTATAACATCGAATGCCACAATGAGATCAAAGTTTTCTCCGGCGGTAATGGTGTCGACCGATGTCTCCGCGCCATAAACTTCGAAACCGGCGGCGCGCGCGCGCGTGACCAACTCCGGGTCGATTTCTATTCCCACATAATGCCAGCCGCGGGCCAATGCCCAGCTTGCGAGGCTGCCATTGCCAAACCCAATTTCGAGTATCGAGAGTTTCGCATCTATCTCAATCTTCGCCATGGCGAATTCCACAGCGAAGTAGCGCGCGGCTGCAGAGTTGCAGTCGCCAAATGTGCCTTCGTCCCAGTTCTTCCAAGCACGATATTCCGCGAACTCGCTCATGTGCGTGGTATCCTACACGCTGTTTGCGCGGTTATTCGCGAGAAGCTGATCGTAAACAGCAAGAAATGCCTCCCCCGCGACTCGTTCATCAAAGCGCCCTTTCGCAGTGCTTCGAGCAATATGTCCCATCCGACTATTCAATTCACTGTCTGTCACCAAACGATATAGTCGATCCGCGAAAGTATCTGCATCGTCTCTTTCCACGAGAAAACCATCTTCTCCGTCGGTAATTATACCCTCGGGGCCGCCTGACCGCGTGGAGACAACCGGAGTCCCCGACGCCATGGCCTCGATTAGCACAATCCCGAACCCCTCTTCATCGGAGGTCAGCGCAAAGCACCGAGCATGGCTATAAAGATCAGCAAGCTCTTCAACGGAAGGGTGGGGATGAAAGTCGATCAAGGCTGAGAGGCCTAGTGTTTCCGCACGATGCCAAAAGCTTGGCTCTGGTCCGACTAATCCTGCGAGGACCAGTCGTGGGGGTTGGCCGAGTTTCGCACAAAGCTGGCGATAGGCTTCAAGCAGCAGCAAAGGGTTTTTTCGCGGATCGTTGAGGCGGCCAACTGTGAGGATATAACCCGGTCCGTTTTCCTGTCTTGCAGCCGGAAAATATTTCGAAATATCTACGCCGGGTGGCGCATAGCGAACAATTGCACCGCGTTTTGCTGAGGCGGTCGCTTTGGCCAACATCCAACTGTTTTCTACCAAAATCGCGTCTACGCTCGCCAATGCCTTATCGTCGAGACGAGAGGCGCATTTGGTCATCAGACTATGCCATCGATTTTTGAGGTTCCGCTCTAGAGACGCTTGCCATCGCCGTTCCACCGAAGTCAGGGTTGCGACTTGCAATACTACCGGCTTACCAAGTCTTAAGGCCGGATAGGCCCAACCTGGCGAGCCAGCCACAATCTGGATCAAGTCACAATCTTCAAGCAATCGTGAAAGAGTTCGTCGCGGCTTCTGCCGCTGGATCTCAATTTCGCCCATTTGTGCGCCCACATGCGTGAAGCGCTCGCCGTTGAAGTCGTCAATTCTTGTGCCCACGCCTTTAAGCCAAGACGCTGGGCGCGTCACAAGCACGCTACAGGGATCCCGAGAAGACATCGTGAGCGAGATCAATTTAAGATCAAAATCGGGCCGCGACCTAATCACACGTCGGAGGAACTCTGCGACGCTGCGAACTCCGCCGGAGTGCTTGAGCTCGGGAACGACCAAGGCAATGCGATGCGTCACACGACTAGGCCCCCTAATAAACCGTCTCGGTTACACAAGATTTTTGAGCAATTGAATTATTTCCGTCGCACGACTGTCCATGGAATAGGCAGGGACGGCCCGGGCATGCGCCGCAGCCGCCATGGATTCTCGGGCCGCGGGAGCGCTCAGATAAAATGCAATCTTTTCCCCCAACTCTGCGGGAGTATCATACATGGGGACTTCAGTGGTCTCATCATAGAGTTGTCTTGCCTCAGCCGTGCGGCGATGCATGAAAAAGGCGTAGGCAGCCGCGCATTCGAATGTACGGGCGCTGACTTCATCTCCGGGTTGTTGTTTTCCATCGGCATGCACGACGGTTTGCACGGGAGCGATGACGATCTTCGCCCGGCGGAGCCATCCGACATAGGACCAGCCGAATTTCTCGCCAATGAGCGTTACGCCGGGAATGGACTCCAGGCCCCTTCTTTCCCATCGCCCCCCTCCGACGGCAATGCGCAAATTTTGATGAAGCCGGAGCAAATCCCGCACGAGAGCTTCATATTCCGTGCGGCCGCTCGCAATCATAACGACGTCGTGCGTATGATAGTCGGATGGTGCATCTCGCAAATGCAGGGACGGATCATAGCCGTGCGAAACATGGACGCAGCGGTTGCTGTAGCCGTATACCTCCTTCCACAAGCCGGGATGAAAGGCTTTGGTGGAGATCACAAGATCGTACGTATCCATAGTCGATCGAAGCGTGCTGCCGTGTACGTGAGGCGACAGGTCGGGAAATACGTTTGTTACCGGTGCATACCGTGTTTGGAGAAGGCGGATGAAATCCGCGTCAAGAAATTGACCTTTGTAAATCACAATCAAATCGGGTTGAAAATCTTCGCAGGCATTAAGGACGCCACGCTTCATCTCGGAGATTTCCACAGCACGGATAAGACGATTGACGGCGCGCAGGGGGCGTTTGGAAAAATTGGGAATAAAGAGGTCCACATTGATTTCATCGACTTGAACGCCGGGACTCCTCCCCAGGGCCTCCTTCAAGCTGCGAGCGTTGGAACCGAGCCAGCTATCTCCGACGAAAAGTATTTTCATCTAGTGCGCGTCCAGGAAACGGTAGAGTGCAAAATGACCATCCGCTGCGCGCGCAGCAACGGTACCGTAATGTCTGCAAGTTTTACGAGAATGAGCAGCGTCATGAAACCGCCCACATAGGTGGCGACAACCCAGGCTTCCACCCACAGTGCAAACAATGAAACAGGAATGGAAAAGGCTATTATCCCTGACTGCTTCGAATCTCCCCGTGTAAACCTATGCCATTTTTCTGTGAACCATCCGAGTTCGAATCCAATCAAGATCGAGACCAGCAGCACACCAAACCAGCCCGAGTTCCAGTATGCTTCGGCTGTATATGTAGGTGCCAACTGACTTTGCCCCGTAGTTCTGGAGTAAAACAGAATGTCGAGCTGTGCGCCGAAGCGAGTGATGTTGGGCTTCTCCGGCCATAATATTCTAGGGATCAAGGCTTGCCAGGCGTCCGCCATACTGTCTCCCGGCGCCCCGTTATCATGCTGTCTGATCAGGAACGCCTGGACAGGGGCTGCCCCGAAGCGCTGCAGGAGCTGAACGCTGGAGCCAAATTTGTCACCGGTGTCTTGAGCGGGACTGTTCAAGGTATCGGTGATAATTCTCACCCGTTCGGCAATCGTATTGTCGGTCGGGCTGAACGCCGGGTGATTGCGCGCGTCGTTGCAGGTATCAGCGATAAAAGAGAAATACGCCACGGTTGTGGCGACAAACAAAACGACGAATGTTTTGCGGGAACGCGCGTCAACCAAAAGCCCCACGCTGAACGCCATAAGCGGCACCAGAGTTCCCGTCTTCGATAATGACAGGAACCCCAGTGTTGCCAGCGCCGCGACGAGGAGGATGACCGCTCCTCTCTGGACGGCTCCAAGCCTCGTCCATTGCATGCTGCATAACAGGATCGCGAGAAGCGTGAGATTTTCGATGTTGGACAGGATGGTGCGAAGCACGAGGTTTGTGGATTGGGGGAAAGTGTAGATTTGCAATAAAACCAATGGCACTGCCAGAAGCAGCAACGGGATTCGAAGCGGGTTCAGAAGACTAAGTGCTTCTTTCATGCGGGCGACTCTATTGCCCTTTTTGGGACCCTGCCGGCACAACGGCCACGCCGTGAACAACACTATGCAAACAGACGCCGCATTGATCAGATTGATCGCGGGCAATGTTTCGATTTGTATGTTACGGGCAAAGAGAAAGCTGCCGGCGACATTGTCGGACAGCACGGAATAGATGGTGCCAAATCCAAAGAAGATGCCAGCGCCCAACACGAAGAAGCTGATGGCCGCGAGCTCTCCGCCGCTCCGCACCAGCAATCCAAAACTGACAATCGCACCTATGAAAAAGGCGATCGCGGGAATCAGATCGATGTTTGTATCTGTTCCGCCGGAAAAATAGATCAGCGCCGATGCGACCAAAAAAATAAGGGCGTTGAGCGCTGTCACGCCGTACGCCCTGCTCCATTGGGTGGAGGCGTGCCGAGGGCGAAGCTGCTTAGGCGGTTGGTGCATGCGCAAAGCGGTCATCGGTAATTCCAGCTATTATAATCATTCCGCTGATGGATATTGCCGCGACTGTTATTGGATAAGATGGTTCCAAAGTGGCGGCGGCTTGCATTACGGCGTGTCGACATTCTAACAATTTATTTCTCAATAACAACCGCCGGTTAACCCAATTGCTCTCGGGCGATCTCTTAAGCTGCAGCACGTCGCACAGTTAATTATGTTAGTTCAGGAATAACGCTTGCACCAAAGGGCGTTCATAGTCAGGCACTGGCGGGCTGCGATCAAGGACGCCTTGGGTTCTGCGGTTTATGTGCGAATTTTGTGAGCGGGAATCAGCCTTCGCTAAGAAAGCGCCTGAAACTTAGGCTTCCGATAAAAAGCCAAAATATGACTACGAAGCCGGACACAAAAATAATGCTGCGCATGACAAGGCTTAAATGAAGGAAATTCTCCGCCATTCCAGCGGCGATAATTAAAGCAATCGCAACTACCCAACGCCTCAAAAACGTGCGCGATAAAGCGGGGTATCCTGCCGGCGCGAGTCTAAGCACCGTGAGAAATCCAATGCCGGTGAGCGTCAAGGTACGGGCGAGAGCCGCGCCTTCGATCCCGAGAACTTTTACCAATATGAACGCACTAAAAATCAACGCTGCAGCGCCGATTATTGTGGTGTTTCGCTGAAACGTTCCATTTGTCGAAAACTGGACGGCCATGTTTATCGTGCCGGTGCCCGCTGCGGTCGCGCCAATCGCGATAATAGAGAGCGAAGGCGCTGCTGCTGCAAAAGCAGTTCCGAAAAGAATTGAAACAATCTCTGGAGCGAACAGCACACACAGAAGCGCTCCAATTGCGGAGGCAAAGAAGGTGAGGCTGGACAACACGCGAAGGGTTTTCTCAATGCGAAGATGATTATTGCGTTTCCAGTCTAACGAAAGATGAGGGGTTATCCCCCCTTGAAGCAAGTTGACCCCTTGTGAGACCAACCCGCTTAGCGTTGTTGCTACGCCGTAATGAGCGATATCCTGATTAGAAACCAGCGAGCGTAGGACGCCCATTTCTCCACGGGTCCACAAAATACTCGCGGTGAGCTGACCTATCCACGTGTTGAGGGCGTATCGATACATTTCCCTCGCAGAGGTCAACTGTATTTCATTGTGAGAATTATCTTCGATTTTTTGTAGGCGGAGACCCCCAAGACTGACCAAGGTACCCACCAGCGCAGCCAGTATCCATACAAACATGGCGCTGACGACGTTGCCTTTTGTGATCAAGGTGTGCGAGGCCAGAAGTCCCGTCGCCGCATAAGAAATATTGGAAAGCAAAATTAAATCGAAGCGCAGCAATCCGAAGTTGGCGGCATTCGCAATTGACAGGGAAAGCGCAGCCAGCGTCCAGCAGATCGACAATATTACAACGACAGCCGGTTCGGACCGTTCAACCCACAAGAATACGCTCGCAGAGACAATTGCTGCCAGCAAGAGCGAGCCAACTGCCGCACGCAGAAATAACACGATTCGGGCCCGGCGGATCGGTTGGCGCGTGCTGACTATCTCGGAACAATATCGGGTCAGCACGCTTGGGAGACCCAGGCTCGAAACGATTGCCAAGGTCTCAGCGCACCATTGGGTGAAAACGAGCGGTCCATAAACTCTCGGGCCCAGAAATCGAGCAATATGTATTGTGATCAGCAACCGGCCCGCCACCGATATCACGGTGCTGATTGCGCTCAATGTTGTGTGCTTGGCTATCTGCAAGATCAGGCGCGACGGAATACGGCAACTGCTGATGGGAGAGCCCCATATTGCCGGTGTGCCTGCAAAGTTGGATTCACGATGTTCGGCATAGCAGACATTCCTACCGAGTATGCGTTGGTCGGTTATCGTACGTTTCTGCATCCGGCATTACGGGTGCGATTCGGCGTAACGAGTCTTCCGTTTGAAGTCCGCAATAACCGCATTTTGACCTGGCGTGCCGGAACTAAAGTTCCCATCATAGTTAATTAATATCTGCATTGCCCGCAACATACGGGGTCCGCGCGTGTAAAATTGGCGATATATGGGTTGACTACTGTTCCGTCACAAAACCATTCCTCGCTCCAATGCCTGGAACACTCTCGGTTTTCTCGCGAATTGTGAGTTTAACCAATACAGGCCGAGTGTCTTGCTTGGCCTGACCCGCCGGAGTAAATTTCTTATTAAGACAATGGTCGCATCCCAAGGCTGGTGGGTATGTATCTTTATACAGCGGCAGGCTGCTTTTTGGCGGCTGTGCTGACGAGTCTGATCTGCTTCAATGCCCGCGCCTTCGGTGCGTATAACGGGCTTATGGATCGCCCGGATGGCACACGCAAACTGCACGCCAATCCCACGCCATTGGTCGGCGGCCTCGCCATCATATTGCCGGCTACGTTGCTGGCGGTTGCCTACATTGCCCGGGTGCAGGCTGAACGCACATTTGGTGTCGCGGTCGGCGCCATGGCGGCTACGGCCCTGCTGGGCGTTATCGATGACCGGATCGGCCTTCCGGTGGGCAGGCGTCTTGGCGTGCTGGCGGCGGTTATCGCAATCGCCTGCATGCTGGAACCCGCCTTCGTACTGCACACCTTGCGGCTGAATTTCCTGAAATCCGAATTTTCCCTGGACCCCTTCGCAACTCCGGCCACGATTTTCATCGTGATTGGCTTTGTGAATGCCGCCAATCTGGCGGACGGCATTAACGGTCAATTCCTGGGCTCCATATTTGTCTGGTGCAGCTTCATCCTTGTATATGCGCCCAGCGAGCGCACCCCCTTTCTGGTTCTCTTGTCCTCGACGGCCGTTGCATTGATATTCAATCTGCGCAGCAAATTGTTTTCCGGCAGTGTGGGCAGCTATGCGCTATCACTATTTATCGCGTTGAGCACGATCGCGCTTTACCGTCGTTCGGGGGGCGCATTTCACGCGGAGCTTCCGGTTTACTGGTTCTGGTTGCCGGTCATGGACTGCTTGCGCCTCTTTGTCTGGCGCGCACTGCACAATCGCTCGCCGTTCTCCGCCGATCGCAATCATATTCATCACGTGCTGGTGCGGCTTGTTGGCAATAAACAAGCATTGTTGATCTATTTATTTTTGCTTGCGCTCCCAGGCACTATCGCGATCTTTAACGAGGCGGCGGGTCTTGGGGGACTGGTCATTTGCGGCGCTATCTATTTCCTGGTCCTGGGCCTAGAAAAATTACGGACGGCGCATCGCATTCTGGTCGTTAAACGTACCCAGAACGCATAACACGCCAAGCCTCTCCGACAGCGGCATTGCAGGGAGATGGCGTGGCAAATATTGATCCTATAACCACCTTGCCGGCCTGAAACGTGCCAGCGGCCAATCCGCCTCTGCCGGCGTGACAAGTTGCGGTATAGTTCGTTAACACAACCAGCTAAATGATTCTGGGCTCGAACGGATCTTTTTAATGACCACTGGACGGAATGCCTTTGAGAGCCTGCATCAGGCGTTGACCAACGGTAAAGCGATTGTCGGCGTAATTGGACTGGGTTATGTCGGCCTACCACTGGCCGTAGCCACCGCGCGCTCGGCATTCGCGACAATCGGTTTTGATATCGATCCCGCCAAGCCCCCGCTTCTGAACGCCGGGACATCGTACATTGCCGCAACCTCGAACGAAGAATTGAAAAAACTCGTTGCGGGCAAGCGGTTTCGTGCCACGGGCGATTTTTCTGAGCTGCCCGGCTGCGATGTCATCGTGATCTGCGTGCCCACGCCTCTCACACGGTATCGTGAACCAGACTTATCCTATATCGAGTCGACCGCACAACTGATCGCCAAGCATTTGCGACCTGGTCAATTGATCGTGCTGGAATCGACGACCTATCCCGGCACTACGCGCCAGATCGTCAAGCCAATTCTGGAATCCAGCGGCCTGGTCGCAGGCGCGGATTTTTTTGTTGGCTTCTCGCCCGAGCGCGAAGATCCCGGCAACACATCATTCGAAACCGTCACAATCCCCAAGGTCGTGGCTGGTGACGGGCCACAAGCCACAGCCCTTATCGAGCTGTTCTATGGCAGTTTCCTGCAGAAGGTTGTTCCGGTTTCCACGCCGGATGTCGCTGAAGCCGTGAAAATTACTGAGAATATTTTCAGAGCGGTGAACATTGCCCTCGTGAATGAACTCAAAGTCATTTATGGGGCGATGGGTATCGACATTTGGGAGGTTGTCGAAGCGGCCAAGACAAAGCCATTTGGCTATATGCCCTTTTATCCCGGCCCCGGCCTTGGCGGACATTGCATCCCTATTGATCCCTTTTATCTCACTTGGAAAGCGCGTGAGCTCGATTTGCCGACGCGGTTCATCGAGTTGGCGGGTGAAATTAATATCTCGATGCCGCGATATGTGGTTGATGTCCTTGCCGAAGCCCTGGATAAGAGGCTGCACGTTCCGATGAGCTCGGCGCGCGTCCTGATCATCGGCCTCGCATACAAAAAGAATGTTCCCGATATCCGCGAAAGCCCCAGTTTCAAGCTGATGGAGATTCTGGAAGCACGCGGTGCAGCGGTCGAATACTACGACCCTCACCTCGACCAGATACCGCCGACCAGGGAGCATGCCGGATTCACAGGACGACGGTCCGTGACCATGGATGTCAAGCAGATCTCTGACTTTGATGCCGTACTGATCTCAACGGATCATGATGCGATTGACTATCAGCAGTTATTCGATCACGCCAAATTGATCGTCGATACGCGAAATGTCATGGCGCGGAACGGCTTTGTTGGCGCACATGTCGTGAAGGCATAGAATCAAGCAGTCCGGGATAGATCGGGTAACCATGCGTTATGCACGCGTGGAAAATGACTGCGCAACGCCCATGCCCAGGATTGTGACATAGGTCAGCGCAACGGCCGGTATCTGCAGGGTAAAATCGAAAACCGAATGCACTGCTACCAGCGTCGTTGCCGCCATAGCGACAAGGGGGTATATGCGATTGCGGCGACGCAGAATGACACCGCGCCCGCACTGGATGCCCAGCCAGAGAAGTGCGCTCCACCACACGAGTGCGGCCGCAATGCCCCAGCCGGCGACCAGTTCCAGATAATCGTTATGCACCTTATCCATGTTGAATGGGTACACATGGTCGGCGTAGAGCGGATAGGCGTTTTCGAAACTTCCGAGTCCGAGGCCCGGTAGCGGCGCATCAGTGATCATGTGCGTCGCGGCACTCCACAACACGTGGCGAAGATCCGAGGTAGCGTCACCATTGATCGGATCGTGAAATCTTCCTACCAGCGTGTCACCGTTCACCTGAAACAAAAGGAACGCCGAAAGCGCCGCAACGACGACACCGGAAACTGTCCATTTGTTGATTGCGCGCCGGGCCCCGATCACACTTGCCAGGATGAGCAGCGTCATTATGCCGGCAAGCGCGGCCATAAAGCCGCCCCGGGAGGCGGCTGCAACCAGCATGGAAAACAGCACCAGCCCAGCTACCAACAAAGGTGTGCCGCGACCAAAGACAAATTTCAATGCGGTCAGAAACAATTGCCGCGGTCCACGGACGCTGACGATATTTTCGGCGCCAAGCGCAAACAACCTGACACAGGTGCACAGCGTGATCATTCCCACGAAGCTTGCAAAACTTGCATGTGTCATGAAGGGCGCGGCGATGGGGCTGCTGCCGCTTGCGGTTGTCGTATAAAACACCTGGATTTGCGCAATCCCCAGCATGGCCATTACAAGGGCGTATGTCGCGTAGCACGCACCAATGGCGATGAGCGCATCCAGCATACGCTTGGCACGCTCCGGCCGCTGGCAAAGGACATAGGCGAGCCAGCCCGCCATCATATAGGTGACCAGCTTCATCAACTCGGTCACCGTGCTCCAGCCATTCAGTGAAATCATGGCGTTCCGCGGCTTGTTCAATCCATCTGCCGCGATTCCCCAGACCGGGTGGAGCCAAGCGTTCGGCATCCAGGGCAGGCACTGCATCACACCCCAAAGCAGGGCGAGCGAAGCAAGAATGAGCGGCCCCGCAATGCGCCGAGCCGATTGCCCCACGCTCGCGGGCTTCTGCCAAACGCCTGCCAGCCAAAACAGCCAGGAAACCACGATCAGAAGGGTCAACAATGTCCAGGACCATGGGCGATCGCTCCCCAGCGGGAAAGGTGCCCAGGCGAGCGTGGCTATTAGGAGGCAGAAAGATATGGTCTCGGCGAGCGCCGGCCAACTCGATTGCTCGACGGCGCAGGGCGGCGAACTTTCTGCTTCAGAAGTTTTTTGCGAAGATGCCATTTTCGAAGATTACAAATCTTGCTTAGAGTACAGCCAACCTATGCCATTTTGTGGCGGGGGCGTCACCCGGTCTTGTGAGCAAAGGGTGCCCGACACTCGCGTTATAGGCAAAAGAGACCGGCCTTTCAGGGCCGCAGCGCCGCAAATCGCCTGGCACGATTGCATATCGATTGGACCCCACCCATCCCCGGCCAAACGGTTAACCATGGCTAGATTGGGCCCCGAGCCGTATGTGACATTCCAAGCTGCTCACCAATGCTTAACTATTGGCCGCTAACGTCTGCCCATGCTCACGAGAACTGGCAATTTTGCGACGGGCACGCGGGTCAGGTCGGTTACCGACACCGCCCTGGCGTTACTTCTTGCGCCGCTGATTATGCCAATTGTCGCGGCGCTTTCGCCTTTCTTCCATATCGAGACAAGGCGGGACATGCTCTCGCGCACGCGCCCCAACGCGTCGGTTCTTAAAAACCACTGATCTCGGGTTGCAGGTTCGAGTCCTGACCAGGCTACCACCAATACCATTTGCCTGCGCTTCCAGCTCCGAAAGAGCGCCCAGGTGCAATGCCTCTCTCTGTATGGAATACTTCCCTTCGCATTGTGTCGGGGGGTACGCATGAGCAAATTCTTCGCTTGCATCGCTTTCGTCTGCATCGCAACCGGCCTGATCGCGGCATCGCCGTCGCGTGCCGCGCCGGCGCACGCGACGGCTGCTCAGGCCAAGGCGATGCTGGAACGCGCCGTCGTCGCGATCAAAGCCGATCCCGCCGCAGCGATTGCCAAATTCAACCGCGCGGATGGCGGCTTCCGGGACCGCGATCTTTATGTGGCCTGCTTCGACACGAAGACGGGCATCGTCCAGTCGCATGTGGATCCCAAACAATTGGGCGTGGACATCCGGACGCTGAAACAGCCTGACGGAAAGCCCTTTGGTCAATCGCTTTTCGATGCCGCCAAGGAGGGGACCATCGCGACCGTCGATTATGAATATCCCGCGCCGGGCAGCGCTCAGCCGGTGGCAAAGCAATCCTTTGTGGCGCGCGTGGGCAACGAGGCCTGCCTCGTGGGTTATTACAAGTGATACTGGCGCGCCATAAGAATTTGATTTTGTTCATAAATTCATAACGCTGGAACACGGAAAGCTGCGTTAACCGCAGGTTGCATCTCCTGCCGCGCTGGCTTGTGCTTGACCCCGAAAAACCGAACTATCGCGGGCACAGTCGCGAAAGATGACGGTAGTGGGTGAAGGGGCGTCCCCGTGGTGCGCTTATCCGGTTGGGTAATTGTGTGCGCCTTGTGTGTAGCTGCGCCATCCGAAGCGGTGGGGCAGGTTGTGCCCGCTTTGCCCGGAGCGGTCCAGCCGGGTGGGGTCGAACGCTCGCTCGAACAAAGGCTTCCTTCTGTCGCGCCCGACACGGTGCGCATTCCTTCGCCCCAGGGATTTGAAGCGCCCGCCGGCGCGGAGAAATTTCATTTCGTGCTGCGCCACATCACCATCACGGGCGCGCATGCGCTGAGCGGCGATCAGCTCAAGCTCGCCTATCAGGCCCTGATCGGCCGCGATGTCACCCTTGCCGACATCTATGCCGCCGCGCGCGCCATCACTGATCTTTATGCTCGGCACGACTATGCCATCAGCTTCGCCATGGTTCCGGCGCAGGAGATCGATAAGGCCAAGGGCGAAGTGCGCATCGACGTGATCGAGGGCTATGTCGGCAGGCTCAGCTATAGCGGAAAGTCGCCCTATGTGGCGCGGCTCTATGGCGACCATATCCTTGCGTCGCGGCCGCTTCTGTCTTCTGACCTGGATCACTCACTGCTTTTGATGAACGACCTTCCGGGGCTCACCGCCCATGGCGTGTTCCAACGGCTGGACAATGCGCCCGCGGGCGACACCGAACTCGCCATTGCCGCAACCCAAGATCCGCTTACCGGCCAGCTCTCGTTCGACAATCGCGGCTCGCGCGCTTTCGGGCCGTGGCGGGCATCGCTCAATGTCGGGCTCAATTCCCTGTTGGGCCTGGGCGAGCAGGTCGCGTTCACCGGCGTGCGCGCGCTTAACGCCAACGAACTCAGCTATGGCGCGGTGAAGACATCGCTGCCACTGGGGGGAGGCGGCTGGGTGTTCTCCACCAACACCACTTATACCAGCGCCCATCCTGGCACGCCGCTTCTGACTTCGGCGGGGCTTAATTCCAGCGGCTGGACCTCCCAAGCCTCGGTCAGCGATCCCGTGCTGCGTTCGCGCTTCGATAGCCTGTGGCTGTGGGGAGGGGTGTCGGCGGACTGGCTGCATAGCGACTTCTTCACCACGCCCAATTCGCAGGATCACATTTTCTCGCTGCAGGGCGGGCTGATCTGGAACAGCCGCGACGCCTTCGGCCAGACCGCGCTCGATGCCACGGTGAGCCAAGGCCTTCCCGTCTTCGGCGCCGCCGGCAGCGTTTCGCCTTTGAGAAGCCGGATCAACGGCAGCGGTGTCTATACATCGCTGAAAGCCGACGCCACCCGGCTTCAAGCATTGCCGGCGAATTTCGGTCTTTATCTCGCCGCCAAGGGGCAATTTGCTTCGCGCGGCCTGTTGGCGCCCGATCAATGCGGTTATGGCGGAGGCAGCATCGGCCACGGCTTCGACGACAATGAGATCGTGGGCGATCATTGCGTGGAAGGTCTGGCCGAGTTGCGCTTTACACCGCAAATCGAGGGCAAAATCCTCAGCCAAATTCAGCCTTTCATCAGTTTTGACGCGGGCGCGGTGTGGAATGAGGGGCCAGCGGAACCTGGAACTTATTCCCATGCCACAGGGGATTCCGCGGGTGCGGGCCTGCGTGCCGAGCTTTTTCATGAAGTCCAGCTTTCGGTGGAATATGATAAACCCATCGGGCGGGACGTGGCGCTGGAAGGCAACCGCAACGGACGGCTGTTCTTCTTCGTGGGGGCGGCATGGTGAGAGGGCGCATTCTTCTGCGTTTCGCTTGCGCCGCATCCCTGCTGGCGCCGGCGGCGGGCCGCGCCCTGGCCAATCCCAGCGGCGGAACGGTGGTGGCGGGAAGCGCCGCCATCGCCTCGTCGGGACAAAAGCTCACCGTCGATCAGAACACCAGGATCGTGATCATCGACTGGAGCAAGTTCAACATCGGCAAGGGCGAGACCACCCAGTTCCTGCAACCGTCTTCCAATGCGCTGGCCGTCAACCGCATCGGGGGCACAAGCCCGGCCCAGGTGCTGGGCAATCTGCTCGCCAATGGCCGCGTGGTTCTGATAGACGGCAATGGCATCCTGTTCGGACCCAACGCCAAAGTGAATGTGGGCTCGCTGGTCGCCACCACCAGCGACGCGTCCAACGCTTCGATCCTTTCCGGAAGGGCCGATTTCAACCGGGCGGGCAATCCCAACGCGGCCATCGTCAATCAGGGCAGCATCACCGCCGCCAAGGGCGGACTGGTCGGGCTGATCGCGCCCAGCGTTTCCAACAGCGGCATCATCAGCGCCAAGCTGGGTACGGTCCAGCTTGCCGGCGCCAATGTCTTCACGGTGGACTTCACCGGCGACGGGCTGATCTCGTTCCCCGTCGATCCCTCGGTGCTGGCGGCGGCGATCACGGCTAACGGCCAGCCGGTCAAGGCCATCGTTGCCAATTCCGGCCGGATCGAAGGCGCGTCAGTGATCATTACGGCGCGCGCCGCCGCCAATCTGGTCGAGAACGCGATCAGCATGGGCGGTGAAGTCGCGGCCACCAGCGTCCACGAACAAGGCGGCACGATCGTGCTCGACAGCGGGCAGGGCGCCATCGCGCTGAATGGCGCAAAGCTCGATGCCGGCGGCAAGAATGGCGGCGGCGCGATCACCGTGGGAAGCTGGAATGCCGCTTCCGTCACCGCCGATGCCGCGACCATCCTCGATGCCTCGGCCACCACGTCCGGCAATGGCGGCAGCATCGCCATTGTTTCCCAGACCACCTCTTTCCATGGCACGGCCAAGGTGCAAGGCGGCGCGCGCGCGGGCAATGGCGGCACGGTCGAGACATCGGGCAATCTGCTCGACGTCGGCGGCACGAAGGTGAGCACGCTGGCGCCGCATGGCGAGACAGGGACCTGGACGCTCGATCCCTACAATGTGACGATTTCGACAGGCTCTACCACCAATCAGACGGCGAGTGGCAGCCCCACCAACAGCTACACCGCCAGCGGCAGCAACTCGGTCCTCAATGTGAACGATCTGGAGACGGCGCTCGCAAGCAGCAACGTCACCGTCACCACCGGCGGCAGCAGCAGCCCCGGCAGCGACACAGGCGACATCACGGTGGCTTCGCCGCTTACCTGGAGTGCCAATTCGCTCACGCTCCAGGCCTACCATTCCATCTTCATCAACGCGGCGGTTTCGGCGACGGGCACCGCCGGTCTGGTCCTCACCACCAACAATGGGGGCACGGGCGGGGATTATCTGTTCGGCAGCAGCGGCAACGTCACCTTTGCCGGCACCAGCCAGCCGCTCACCATCAATGGCAGCAGCTTCACCCTGGTCAACAGCGTGAGTTCGCTGGCAAGCGCAATTTCTTCCAACAGCTCCGGCAACTACGCGCTCACCAACGCCTACAATGCCGGCGGCGACGGCACCTACGCGGCTTCGCCGGTGAACACCAATTTCACAGGCACCTTCGCGGGTCTGGGCAACACCATCTCCAACCTCACCGTCGCAAGTGGGAGCGTTAACATAGGGCTGTTTGCTCAGATCGGCTCGGGCGGCGTGGTACGGGATCTCGGTCTGGTGAATGTCTTGTTGCTTGGCGGTGGTTCCGCCGGCGGCCTGACGCCCGAGAATGTCGGCACGGTAAGCAATTCCTATGTCACCGGGCGTGTGGTGGGCAGTTCCAATACCGGCGGCCTGGTGGCCGACAATGCCGGCACCGTGACCAATTCCTATTCCACCGCTGAGGTGAATGGCCAGCCCGCCACCGCCACGACCGGTGGGCTGGTGGGCATCAATTTGGGCACGGTGAGCAACTCCTATGCTACCGGGGCGGTGAGTTTTGGCGTTTTTGCCGGCGGCCTGGTAGGCTTCAACCAGGGCGGCGGCACGATCAGCAACTCCTATGCGGTCGGACCGGTGAATGCCGAAGGCGGAGGCGGCGCCGGAGGCTTGGTGGGCGACAATAGCGGCACGGTGATCTTCTCTCACGCCACGGGCGGCGTAGCCGGAGGCGAAGATGATGGCGGATTGGCAGGCGGCAATTCCGGCACGGTGAGCTTCTCCTACGCCACCGGGCAGGTGTTCGGCTTCGGTAACAGCCAAGAGATCGGTGGTCTGGTGGGCTCGAATTTCGGCGGGGCCATCAGCAATTCCTATGCGACAGGCGCGGCGGACGGTTCCGGCATCCAACCGGCCGTCGGCGGGCTGGTGGGTTTGAGCATTAACAGCGGCGCCAATGTGACGAATTCCTTTTCCACCGGCGCGGTGGGCGAAATCGGCATCAATCCCCAAGGCTTTTTGGGCGGATTGATGGGCATCAATTTCGGGGGAAGCAGCAGCAATTATTTCGACAGCCAGACGGCCGGCCTCTCCAACAGCGTGGGGGGTTCTACTCTTACCGCTGGCATCACTGGCGTGACGACGGCGCAGCTTTCGAGCGCTCCTGTGCTTGCGGCGCTCAACAGTGGCGGCGCGAACTGGGGCAATGTCGGTGGTCTCGCCACGCCCTATCTTTTGAGCAACCAGGGCCCGATCTATCTCGCCGCCGATACCTCCTCGACCCCCACCGCCTACAATCTCGTCTTCAACATGACGCAATTGCAGGCGATCAATAACAATCTCTCGGCCAATTATGCGCTGACCCAGAGCCTCGATGGCTCGTCCGTGACCAACTGGTCGCCGATCGGGGAAAGCACCGCCTTCACCGGGCTCTTCGAGGGGCTGGGCAACACCATCTCCAATCTCACCATCACCGACACCAGCGACAGCCATGTGGGGCTGTTCGGCCAGATCGGCGCGGGCGGCATTGTGCGCAATCTGGGCCTGATCGGCGGCACCGTCACAAGTGGCGCCGGCGCGACGGTCGGCGCGCTGGCGGGATCCAACGCGGGTACGGTGAGCAGCGTCTATGCCACCACAGCCGTCATCGGCGGCAACGGTGCCGTTGTCGGAGGCCTGGTGGGCAACAATAGCGGCACGCTGAGCGGCGTCTATGCCACCGGATCGGTGAGTGCCAGCAGCGGTACCCTGGGCGGCCTGGTGGGCATCAATGGTGGCACGCTCAGTAATTCCTACGCCACTGGAACGGTGGGCGGTAGCGGCGCCACCGCAGGCGGCCTGATCGGCAAGAATGACGGCACCGTCAGCGATACCTACGCCACCGGCGCGGTGAACGGCGCCACGGTGGGCGGCCTGGTGGGCAACAATACCAGCGCGGTGAGCAGCTCTTACGCCATTGGCGCGGTGACAGGCACCACGCTTGGCGGGCTGGCGGGCGAAAATAGCGGCACGGTCACCGACGGCTATTTCGACAGCGTCACGGCGGGCACCTCGACGGGCGTGGGCAGCGGCAGCTCTTCCGGCGTTACTGCAGAGACTACTGCCGGCCTGGCAAGCGCAACAGTGCTCACCGGCCTCAACAGCGGCGGCGTTGCGTGGAACAACAATGATAACCAGACGACGCCTTATCTTGTGGCCAATCCCGGCCCAGTCTTTTCGGGCACGGATGTGTCGCCCACGCCAACCACGCTCACCCTGATCCTCAACACGGCGGAGCTGCAGGCGATCGACGACAATCTCTCCGGCAATTATGCGCTGGGCCAGAATCTCAATGCCTCTTCGGTGGCAAGCTGGACGCCGATCGGCGAGACCACGCCCTTCACCGGCACTCTTGATGGCCTGGGCAACACCATCTCGAACCTCACCATCAACGACACGACCCATGCCGCTGTCGGCCTGTTCGGCCAGATCGGTGCAGGCGGCGTGGTGCGCAATCTGGCCCAGGTGGGCGGAGCGGTGACGGGAAGCGCGAGCGGCGCCAAGGTCGGGGCGCTGGCAGGCAGCAATGCAGGCACGGTGAGCAACAGCTACGCCGCGGTTACGGTCAGCGGCGGGAGCAGCGCGTTTGTGGGCGGGCTGGTCGGCGGTAATACGGGTACGGTCAGCGGGTCCTACGCCATTGGCGCGGTGAACGGCGGCAGCGGCGCGACAATCGGCGGACTGATTGGCGACAATGGCGGAACTGTCACCAGCAGCTATTTCGACAGCCAGACGGCCGGTACTTCAGCGGGCGCCGGTATCGCCCGGACGACGGCGCAGCTTCAGGGCGCGCTACCCAGCGGATTCGATTCCACCGTGTGGGGCACCGGCAGCGGGCTGCTCCCGTATTTCCTCTTGCAATATCCCTCGACGCCACAGGCGATCAGCGGCACTGCTTATGCGAGCTCTGGCTCGGCGCTGG
>Ga0206968_10152_pt1 | contig 19647 bp, 13 predicted proteins | sample Alteio_BWOrgHeat_22_FD_153254 | JGI IMG/M metagenome (GOLD analysis project Ga0206968, IMG submission 153254) | Enriched cells from forest soil in Barre Woods Harvard Forest LTER site, Petersham, Massachusetts, United States -... | ecosystem: Environmental > Terrestrial > Soil > Temperate forest >... | reverse complement strand
ATCAAAATTAAGTTTAAAATTGCTTTTCATGGAATATTTTCACTTAACACGCCCGTAATTATCTTGATAGCGTATAATATCATCTTCGCCTAAATAGTCACCAGTTTGTACCTCAATTATAACTAAATATTCTTTTTTCGAAGGATTTGTTATGCGATGCTTCGTTCCTAAGGGTATAGAGATAGTATCATTTACTTTAAGGACAAGATTCTGATCTTCTTTGATAATATGCGCCTCGCCCTGGACAATAACCCAATGCTCTGATCTTTTACTATGCTTTTGTAAGGATAATGCCCCGCCTGGTTTGATTACTAATTTTTTGACCTTAAAATCATTATTTTCACTCAAAACTATATATTCACCCCACGGCCTGTGAGCATGACTATGATCTAGGAATTCTTTTTTCTTTTGGATAATAGACTCTTCAACTATGTCTCGCAGGTTTTGCGAATTATCTAAAGAGGTGACTAAGACCGCATCTGGCGTTTCAATAACACTTAAGTTTTCCACATCAGCAACTACAATAAGACGACTATCTGATCGTAAATAACAGTTATCAACGTTCTCATTATAAATAACGTTGCCCATAATTACATTATTATTCGAATCTTTGTTGGACTTTTGCCAAACCCCATGCCAGCAGCCAACATCCGACCATTCACCATCATATTTAGCCACAATCATATTTTTAACATTTTGCATTATGGCATAATCAATAGATATAGCTTTTATTCGCTCAAAATATTTTGGCTCAAATGCAATAAATTCATGATCGCGATATTGCGTGGCTACAGTCTTTTTACAATAATTATATAATTCTGGTTGATAGAGTTTACAAATCTCAAGAAAATTTTCTGCTTGGAACATAAACATTCCACTATTCCAAAAACAATCTTGCGCTTCTAATAATTTCTCAGCCACATGCAATTTTGGTTTTTCGATAAACCTAATTACATTATAACAATCGTTTTCTAGATTATGCGATAAATCAGCATTAATATAACCATAGGCAGTTTCTGGATATTTTGGTGTAATACCAAATGTAACGATATGGTCTTCAGCTAATTTTTGAACATCATTTATACGATTTCTAAAATAATTACTATCCGACATATAATGATCAGATGGCAACATTAATACTTTAGCATCTTTATATTTATCATAAATATACATTGTTGCTAAAATTATTGCAGCGGCAGTATCTTTGCGCATGGGCTCTAAAATAATTGCTTCTGGAATTATATTTAATTCCTGACATTGATCAGCAACTAGAAATCTATGCTCACTATCACATACCATTATGGGATTATGACTAAAAGGATTATTTTCATCATGTAAAATAAGGTCTTTATTACAACGTAAAACAGTTTGCTGTAATAAGCTTTTGGAAATAAAATTACTTTGCGATACATCACCTATGCGATCGTCAATTAATGGCATAAAATGTTTTGGTTTGGATTTTCTAGATAATGGCCACAATCTAGATCCAACTCCCCCACTTAGGATTACTGGGATCAGCATAATGTTTATTTATAATTTTTATAGTTATAATAAATTTTTTATATAACAACGGAGCCTATATAATCTATATAATTTAGTTTAGTATTAATCTATAATATTTACAGAATATTTAGAACGCTTAATAAATATCTTATATAATGGAGTTTTTATGAAATCGCATCTAATGGCCACTTATAACCCATTACCCATTTCTTTTGAACGTGGCGAAGGTAGTTGGTTGATTGATAAGAATAACGATCGTTATCTAGATGCCTTGGGTGGTATTGCCGTAACTAGTGTCGGTCATTGTCATCCCAAAGTAGTAAAAGCAATTACTGAGCAAGCTCATAAATTTATACATTTATCTAATATAATTACTATCCCTGAGCAATACTCTTTAGCTGATAAACTTTGCAAACTCGCACAAATGGATCAGGTTTTTTTCTGTAGCACCGGCGCTGAGGCCAATGAATGTGCCATTAAATTAGCTCGGTTGTATGGTCATAAAAATAATATCGAAAATCCTCAAATTATTGTAACTGACAAATCTTTTCATGGTCGGACTTTAGCTACTATTTCAGCAAGTGGGAATCGTAAAGTACAAGCAGGTTTTGAACCCCTTGTATCAGGTTTTGTTCGCGTGCCATTTGACGATATTGCAGCCGTCCAAGAAATTGCTAAGCACAATAAAAACATTGTAGCTATTCTATTAGAGCCTATTCAAGGCGAAGGTGGTATAAACATACCAAGTAAAGAATATCTACCTAGTCTTAGAAAAATATGTTCTGATAATAACTGGCTTTTAATGATTGATGAAGTGCAAAGCGGGATTGGCCGTACCGGCAAATGGTTTAGCTATCAGCATTTTGATAATGTTATTCCAGATGTTATCTCTTTAGCCAAGGGTCTTGGCGGTGGAATTCCAATTGGAGCTTGTTTAACTACTGGCCGTGCTAATGATATCTTTGAATTCGGTAATCACGGCACTACTTATGGTGGCAACCCGTTATGTTGTCATGTTTCTAAAACAGTTTTAGATATTATTGAAGAAGAAGATTTGTGTAAAAATTCAGCAATCTTAGGTGAGAAATTATTATCTATTTTAAAAGATAAATTAAAAAACTTACCACAAGTTGTAGCCATCCGCGGCCAAGGTTTATGGATTGGTATAGAGCTTAATCGTCCGTGTCGAGAAATATTAAACATTGCTCTACAACATAAAGTATTATTTAGCATTACAGCTTTGAATACTATTCGTTTAGCACCGCCACTTAATATCAATTCAGAAGAAATTGATTACTTAGTAGATAAACTTTGTAAAGTTATAACGGAGTTTGGTGCGGGGTGACCGCCCAGGCGGGGATCCACTTGTCATTCCCGCGCAGGCGGGGATGACAAAATCATCTGCGCAGTATTTTTCCAAAAAAATCCACAAAAAAATTTTATTTTTTTCACAAATTTTTTCCAACAAATTTTATTAAAACCAACTGCATGAAAGACAAAAACATTTCCTACTTATCCACGTTTATCTACAACATATGCAGTCTACCTGCACATCTTTTCCACAGCTTTATCCACTTGCAATTTAAATCAAAACACTCTATCTTGTAATTGAAAGCAAAAATGACCCAATATATAGTGGGTCAACAAAGTAGCAAAGAATGATAATAATAATTATCAACATAACATAAATGCATAGCAATAAAATAAAAACCACCAGCTGTACCACGTGATAATTTAAGCACAGACAATACAGAAGTAAAAGCCGTAATCCAAACTGTAGTTTAGTGAGCTAAGCTTACTATCAAACATAACTGTGGAGAATTTAGTAACTATGGATATAACAAAAGATAACGAATTACAAAATAAAAATATAAAAAACGTGAATATTAATACATCTACCAAAGCAAATAATTTACATAATATTGCTGAAGGTCAAATCCCTAATTTAGTTAGGGTAATTAGAAGAAACAAGTCAGTTACTAATTATGATGACAACAAAATAGCTGTTGCTATGTCTAAAGCTTTTTTAGCTGTTGAAGGTAGTAATGCTGCTGCCTCATCAAGAATTCATGATCTTGTAACTAAATTGACAACTGATATATCAAAAGCATTTAAAAGACGTCTACCTACTGGGGGAATTATTGATATCGAAGATATTCAAGATCAAGTTGAGCTAGCTTTAATGCGTGCCGGCGAACACAAAGTTGCTCGCGCTTATGTTTTGTATCGTGAAGATCGTAATAAAGCTCGTAAAGATATTAACATAATGGATCCAGCCTATGATCTTAAAGTTACTTTACCAGACGGCAGTCAAGCTGATCTACCGGTTGATCATATTCGCGATTTAATCACTGAATCTTGTTTAGATTTAGCCCATGTTGATCCAAAATTAATTTTTGAAGCTACAGTAAAAAATATATTCAATGGCGTACCATTAAAAGATGTATATAAAGCCATGATTATGAGTGCGCGGCCCTTAATTGAACAAGAGCCAAATTATTCATTTGTTACAGCAAGATTATTATTACATGAATGCCGAAATGAGACTTTAACTTATTTTAAAAAACCAAGTGATATCACGCAAGCACAAATGGCGGAAGCTTATCCCCAAATATTTAAAGAATTTATAGAGCGCGGGATTGAAATTAAACGTCTGGATAAAGCCCTATTAGATTTTGATTTAGATGAATTAGCGCAAGTAATCAAAGCCAACGCATATCGCGACTTACAATTCACTTATCTAGGCTTACAAACTTTATATGATCGTTATTTTATTCACGATAATAATAAACGTATTGAATTACCACAAACGTTTTTTATGCGCGTTGCAATGGGCCTTGCTTTAGCTGAAGCACCGGCAGAGAAAAATACTCGTGCTATAGAGTTTTATAATATATTATCAAGCTTTGATTTTATGAGTTCGACCCCTACTTTGTTTAACTCAGGAACTATAAGATCGCAATTATCTAGCTGTTATTTAACAACTATTCCGGATGATTTAGCTGGTATCTATAATGCTATAAAAGATAATGCTCTGTTATCTAAGTACGCTGGTGGTTTAGGAAATGACTGGACACCAGTTCGTGGTCTAAATGCTCATATCCAAGGTACTAATGGTAAATCACAAGGCGTTGTGCCCTTTTTAAAAGTTGCTAATGATACCGCAGTTGCTGTTAACCAAGGGGGAAAACGCAAAGGTGCCGTTTGTGCCTATATGGAAACTTGGCATGTTGATATCGAAGAATTTTTAGAACTGCGAAAAAACACAGGTGATGATCGTCGTCGTACGCATGATATGAACACAGCAAACTGGATACCAGATTTGTTTATGAAACGTGTTTATGCTAAAGAAGACTGGACATTATTCTCGCCGGATGAAGTATTAGATTTACATGATAGCTTCGGCAAAGACTTTGAACAAAAATATTTAGCTTATGAAAATCTTGCTGCCAATGGGAAGATTAATAATTTCAAGAAGATCCCAGCTGTTAATCTATGGCGTAAAATGCTAGGTTTATTATTTGAAACTGGTCATCCATGGATCACTTTTAAAGACCCATGTAACATTCGCTCACCACAACAACATACTGGCGTAGTGCATAGTTCAAACTTATGTACAGAGATTACTTTAAATACATCTATTGATGAAATAGCCGTTTGTAATCTTGGTAGTATCAATCTAATTAATCATATAGATCCTAAGACTAATAAATTAGATAAGCCTAAACTAGAAAGAACAATTAAAACAGCTATAAGAATGCTGGATAATGTAATTGATATAAACTTTTACTCTGTACCACAAGCAAAAAACTCAAATCTTAAACATCGTCCAATTGGTATGGGAATTATGGGTTTTCAGGATGTATTGTACAAAATTAATATACCATATGGGTCGCAAGATGCTGTAAACTTTGCTGATGAATCAATGGAACATATTAGCTATTATGCTATAAAAGCATCTAGTGATTTAGCCGCTGAGCGCGGTAGTTATGAGACGTATCAGGGTTCGCTTTGGAGTCAAGGAATTTTACCAATCGATTCTATCGCTTTATTAAAACAACAACGTGGCGGTTATGTTGATCTTGATGAGAGCTATACATTAGATTGGGAAAGCCTAAGACAGCAAGTGAAAACTGTTGGTATGCGTAATTCTAATACTATGGCAATTGCTCCGACTGCAACTATTTCAAATATCTGTGGCGTAAGTCAATCGATAGAGCCAACTTATCAAAATTTATTTGTTAAATCGAATTTATCAGGTGAATTTACTGTAATTAATCCATATTTAGTCGCTGATTTAAAAGCCTTAAATTTATGGGATAACGTTATGGTTAACGATTTAAAATACTTTAATGGGAGCGTGGTTAATATTGATAGAATTCCAGTAGAATTAAAAAATAAGTATGCCACTGCTTTTGAAATTGAACCAGAATTTTTAATAGATGCAGCAGCACGTCGACAAAAGTGGATCGATCAAGGACAATCGTTAAACTTATACATGGCGCAAGCCTCTGGTCCTAAACTAGATAAAATGTATAAGCATGCATGGATTCGCGGGCTTAAAACCACTTATTATTTACGAAGCTTAGGGGCAACGAACGCTGAGAAATCGACAATAAGTGATACTAGCTTAAATGCAGTAAAAGTAACAGCGACGCCGGCTCTATGTTCTATAGACAATCCTGATTGTGAGGCTTGTCAGTAAAATAAAATAAAATAAAGATAACCATAATTGGAGAATTAAAATGGATCTAGATATAACTGCGGTTAAACCAAAAGTTAATCAACGACAAGCAGGCTTAACAGGCCTTGAAAATTTAGAATTAGGCGCAGCAAGAATTCAAGTTGACGATAAAAAAATTATTAACTGTCGTGCCGATTTAAATCAATTAGTACCATTTAAGTACTCTTGGGCTTGGGATAAATATCTTGACGCTTGTGCTAATCATTGGATGCCTAATGAAATCAACATGTCAGCAGATATAGCTCTTTGGAAAGATCCAAATGGTTTGACTGAAGATGAAAGAATTATTATTGAACGTACTTTAGGTTTCTTCTCTACAGCTGATTCATTAGTTGCTAATAACTTAGTGTTAGCGGTATATCGCCATATTACAAATCCAGAATGTCGTCAGTACTTATTACGTCAAGCATTTGAAGAAGCGCTTCATACTCACTCTTATCAATATATAATTGAAAGCTTGAGCCTTGATGAAGCACGAGTATTTAATATGTACCGCGAAGTTCCAGCAGTTGCTACTAAAGCTGCATGGGCCCTACCATATACACAAAGCTTAAGCGATCCATTATTCCATACTGGTACACTAGAAGATAATCAAAGACTATTACGTGATTTAATAGCTTTTTACGTAGTATTTGAAGGTATATTCTTCTACGTTGGCTTTGTGCAAATTTTATCTTTGGGTCGTAGAAACAAAATGACCGGAACTTCTGAGCAGATTCAATATATCTTACGGGATGAATCAATGCACATGAACTTTGGTATTGATGTTATTAATCAAATTAAAGCTGAGAACCCAGAACTGTGGACACCAAGCTTCCAACAGCAGGCTATTAAGATGATTAAAGAAGGTGTAGATTTAGAATATCAATATGCAGTAGATACAATGCCGCGTGGGATATTGGGACTTAATGCTAAAATGTTCCAAGAATACTTACATTATATTGCGAATCGCCGCTGCGCCCAAATCGGTTTAGCTGAACAATACCCAGGTGCGCAAAACCCATTCCCATGGATGAGTGAAATGCTTGATCTTAAAAAAGAGAAAAACTTTTTTGAAACTCGAGTTATTGAATACCAAACTGGTGGTGCCTTAAACTGGGATGATTAATCCTTAACAGTTCCTCCCCTAAAGCCAAGTTTTATACCCGTGAGACTTGGCTTTATTTTTATTTAAAAATTAGTTACATCAGGTATTTTAGATAAAGTGTTGTCACTTTGAGGATGGTGATGGTGTGCTACTACTATCTTGAGTTTTTGCAACCATTTTATCTAAATAAGTGTTTATTGCGACTGAAAGAGGGCGATTAGCGTCTCCAATCTTTGTCTTATACGGCATTATTCTTTCCATCATTTCGTCTTCTTTAATATCTGGCCTAGCCCGTATCTCTGTTAACTTTTCAGAAATTATCTTACCATGAATGTTTTTCATCTCATTGAATTTTGTTTTTAGTTTATGAAATTGATCATATGCATCTGGTCCGCTTGGATCAATTTGATACATTTGATCACTTATATTTTTCATTTCAGTTTCATAGCCTAAATAATATATGTACATTGGTAACATAACATTCTCATACGGAATATCTTCACCAAAAAAATTTCCGACTGGGCGAGGTAATTCAGAACCTTCAATTGGTTTATCATTAGGTAATAGTGAAGTGAATTTTTCAGGTAAGGATTTACTTAATAATTTTCCAGCATATGTACCAGCTGCAATTCCTAAAACCATTTCAGGAGCAATAATAGCTCCAATAACTGGTCCAAGCATCGTACAAGCAGTCTTAACTATTAAGTCCAATTTTTCTTTATTTTGTTTCTCCATATCTGGATTAAAAGTGGTTAAAAATTTAACAATATTTTTTATTGGTAAGGCCTGAAATATTTCAGATTTATCGATCGCTTTAGCGGCGTTTCTTGCAAACATTAATGGCTTACTAACAGTTGGTGCTTGTTGTACAACCGGGTTGGAAACAGGTACTGAAGGAAGGCTGGCGCTTTGCGCCGGAGTTACAACTATAGCAGGTGCTGGAGCTGTGGATACAGTGGGACTCGACGCACTAGAACTTGCAGGAGCATTATCAGGCCTAGAAGCAATATTGGGCGAACCTGGCCCTACTGAGGCACTCGGGCTAGATGGACTCGATGATGAATAACCTGGGCTGGAAGGTGTAGATTGCAAACCAAAGGATTCTCGGGTGGCTAGTCCTTCTGCATGTAATTCCGCAAATTTGACATCTATAGCTGATTGTTTAGTATCTATCGGGTCAACTTTTGCATGTAAATTTGTGTTTGCATAGGGTGATAATTTAGTGACCAAATAAATTAATAAATTATAAAGATCATTGATATCTTTAATGGTTGTAGAAGCTTGTTGACCCGAATAAGGAACAGGTAATTCGGGCAATAGGTCTCTATCATCTGTTCCCAGTTGCATACCAAATAGCACTACTGGAGGTTTAGATTTAGGGCCCGGTAAAACTTTTTTTTCAATTGTCTTCAAATTTACCAGAATTGAATTTAACGTATTTACAATTTCAATTTTTTCTTTAAGTTTATCTAAAGTCGCATCCAAAGGAATTTTTGGTGGACCTAGGTCTCTTGGAAATCTCTTTTGATCAAGTGCTTCCTGATATCTTTCTAAAGGGTCCAGATGTTGCATTAAAGATTCAGACAAACTTGAAATCTCTGGCATCCCATCTTTAACAGCTTTACTAATTTCAATATAAGATCCCTGTATACTATCTAAATGAGTTTGAAATTTTTTATTTTTTCTTGGGATACTAAAAAAATCCTTATCTTTATCTTTTTGGGAACTAGATTCTTTTACTAGTTTAGTATATTTGATTAGGGGATCGTGATCTCCACTCAATCCCAAGTTCACCTGTTTTAGCTTTTCCTGTGCTGAAAATAACTTTAAAAGTATTTCATTAGTTTCTAATGCCTTCACTAAATGTTTGCCTTCAATCCCCTTAGCTACTAGATATTCCTCAACGCTTATCGAGGGATAATTTAATAAATACTCAAAACCCTTTGGACTAATAAAAATCATAGAGATACTTATTTTGGATAGACTTAAGGTTTAGACAAAAAATTTAATTAAAAGTTCTATTATGAAATCAATGAGCTATGTTAGCGCCATTATGGTTTGGGTGGTTCTGTAGTATTTTCAATATTTGCTACTTTCGCAGGATCTGGATCCGCAGGTTTCTTTTTTCTAATAAGTGTTAAGACGGGTGCGAAAGTTGCCTCTAAAGCCTTGGATAATGCTTTTATTACATCATTTAGAGTAATTAATCCTTTTGATTCCGGAAATTGTGCATTAATGCGCTGAATATCAGAAAAATTAAAAGGAGCTTTATCTAGATTAGATGTAAATTCTAATCGCGCACCTTTTATATCTTCGCCATAAAAATGACTTTTATAATTGTTCAACTGTAAATCACCTTTACCACCTTGCACTACCATTGCAGCCATACGCAAGCCTAAGCCCTTGCCACCTAATTGGTTGGCTTGATCTTTTTTATCAGATAATTTAGTGTCAATTGCATTTTGTGATTGTTCAACATTTGAATCAGCTGGTTGCATTGGTAGAAAGTTTGTATCGGGATAAGCTATTTTTTCGCCTATTTCTTTTTGCGGTGCTAACCGTTTAAAAAACTTCTCAGGAAAACCACCTGCTCTGTCGGTATATGCTGCAGAAATCTTATTATTATCAACCGCTACAGAAATTGTTACAACCTTTTCATGGGCTGGAATTTGTTTTGTTTTATACTTTTCATTAAGGGCATCAATCGAGTTTTTGATTGTTTCATATAAAGAGCTTGCTAATGCGACTACAGCCGCTGACTCCCTGGCCTCTTTACTAATATTTTTCTCGATGAAATTTGCAATTTCTTCAGCTAATATTTCTATAGAAAGTTGCGATAATTGATTTTTTGCATTTGAAAAATCATAAAATTTCGATAAATCTACTAAAAGCTCTGTAGACTTTTGGGGTGCAACATTCCTAACCGTAAATCCCGACATGTGGTACCACCTCTAAAAAAATTCACTACCATGTTTGACCCAAAATGGCCTATAAAGTTCAAGTCTGCTATAATTTAAACAATATATAGTTATAATTATTAATTAAATCTATGCGCATATTAATAGTCGAGGATGATCAATTACTTGGCGATGGTATAAAACAAAGTCTTATCCAAGATGGCCATGCCGTAGATTGGATGACCGATGGAATGACCGGTCAATCGGCCCTTGAAAATGAGCCCTTTGATATTTGTATTTTAGATTTAGGTCTACCAAGGAAAAGTGGTTTAGATGTCTTACGATCCGTTAGAAGCCAAAAAATTAATGTTAAAATAATTATTTTAACTGCCCAGGATCGTCCTGAAGATAAAGTCCACGGACTTGATCTTGGTGCTGATGATTACTTGACCAAGCCTTTTGATATGATGGAGTTACTAGCCAGAATTCGGGCATTACAACGCCGCAGCTCTGGTCGTGCTGCCAATATTATTAAGCACAAAAATCTCGAGCTTGATCCAAGTTCTCATACCATACTATTAAATGGTCAACAAATTTTACTTCCCCGCAAAGAATTTGCCCTAGTACAAAAATTATTAGAAAACATAGGAGCTATAATTACCAAAGACTCTTTAGAGCTAGCTTTATATAGCTGGGATAACGAAGTAGATAGCAATGCCCTGGAAGTTCACATTCATCATTTGCGCAAAAAGCTGGGCACTGATCTAATTCGCACAGTAAGAGGTGTTGGCTATATTATAGATAAGTAATGCGAATTAAATCATTAAAACTTTTCTTATTACTCACAATTTCAATTACTTTATTATTAACTACCGGTGCTACTATTATCTGGAGTTATAATACTATCAATAATAACATTGCCAGTTTATTTGATATTTTATTAGTCGATTCTGCGAATAATATTAGAATTTTTTTAAAAAGTAATTTAAATAATGACGCAAGATTAGCAGAAATTCAAAGCCAATTAATTATTCATGATCCGACCATTGTTAAATCAGATAATTCAAACCTCAAAAAGAAAGATGTTAAATTAAGTAAATATATCTTATGGGCAGAGAATTATACTGAAAATTATGAATCAGATGCTATCTTTCAAGTTTGGACAATGGATCCAAAAAATTTAATTCTCCACTCTGGCTATGCTCCTACCGAGCAATTTGCTGAATTTACATCTGGTTTTACTGATATAGTACGATTTGGTAATAAATATAGAATTTATACTCAGTTAAATCCTGATTTAAATCTAATTATACAGACGGCACAAAATTATGAAATGCGTCATGAATTAGCTACTATAATCTTAAAACAAAGATTGTATCCGCTTATTATTTTCACTCCCATTTTATTTTTATTAATCTTTTTTGCTATAAAATTAGCGGCAGATAGCATAAGATATGTTACAGATGCAATTAAAAGAAGAGATCCAAAAAACTTAAATTTATTAGATACTAAAAATCCACCCAAAGAAATTTTACCATTGGTGGAGGAAATAAATAGATTATTTGTTCTGATTAATAATTCTTTTGCAAGAGAACAACGTTTTAATTCCGATGCCGCTCATGAATTAAAAACACCTTTAGCCGGTATTAAAATCCAAGCAGAAGTTGTCAAGAAAATCTTAAGTGATATTGAATTAGAAACAGATACCAAAAAAACTCTAAAACAAAATCTTACTAATATAATCAGCGGGATTGATAGATCAGATCATATAATCTCTCAACTTTTAATTTTAAGTCGTTTATCACCTGATCATCCATTAAAAGATATTGAGCCTTGTCAACTTGATAAAATTGCTCGAGAAGTAATAGTTGATCTAATAAACCACGCGGAAAATAAAAAAATAATTATCAGCTTAAATTTATTTAATTCAAAAGGAGTTAAGATAAAGCAATTAAGCCAATCTGCAAATATTCAAGGTAATAAGATTTTATTAAATATACTGCTGCGTAATTTAATTGATAATGCTATAAAATATAGTGGCAAGCATAGTAAAATATATATAAATCTCAAAAACCAAGATAATTTAGTTTTAGAAGTTATCGATAATGGTCCTGGTCTGCCAGAACATCTTAAAAAACGCGTTTTTGATCGTTTTTATCGCGTGCCTGGTACTAAAGCCAGTGGTAGTGGGCTTGGATTATCCATAGTCAAACTAATTGCACAATTACATCATGCGCAAATATCTGTATCTGATAATACAAAAGATGCTCACGGATTGATTGTGACAGTTGCATTTAACAAATTTGACCGCACGACATAAAACAGTTATATTTTCTAAATTATATTCTGAAATAAATTCACAATGCACTTACCGGTATTTAATTCCAAAAAAACTAAAAAACTAAACCAAGAAACTAAACTCAACATTTGGGATGTCATTAGCATCTTTTGTATTTTTACAATTTTCTTTTTTTTAGGCAAAGCCGCATCTGGGATGGATACACCTTATCAACTTGGCGAACAATTACCAATTAGTTTATATACTACTGCTCTGCCATATTACGCATTACGTAGCGTCATAAGAATGGCAATTGCATTATGTATTTCATTATTGTTTAGTTTAATAATTGGTTATGCTAGTGCAAAAAGTAAAAAAGCCGAAATGATATTTATACCACTGATCGATATTTTACAATCCGTTCCGGTATTAGGATATCTTTCGATTACTGTTGTAGGTTTTATTTGGCTATTTCCGGCAAGTTTATTAGGTCCTGAATGCGCCGCAATATTTGTGATCTTTACTTCACAAGCCTGGAATATGACTTTAAGTATTTACCAATCTATAAAATTATTACCAGCTGATTATAACGATGTCGGACATGCTTTAAATTTAAATGCTTGGCAACGTTTTTGGCGCATTGAATTACCATATGCTACTCCAGCATTAATTTGGAATATGATGATATCATTATCTGGTGGCTGGTTTTTTGTGGTAGCTAGTGAAGCAATCTCGGTAAATAATCATAAGATCTTATTACCAGGGATAGGATCTTATATAGAAACCGCAATTTTACAAAGCAACATTACTGCTGTTATATATGCTATTATTACCATGTTAATTGTGATCTTTATTTATGATCAACTTATTTTTCGTCCTCTATTAAAGATCGCCACACAATTTCAAGATATTGGCGATAACGAAGAAGATTATTCAAATGATAGTGATAACAAATCAAAAAATTCACAATATAACTCTTGGGTTTATGATATCTTTCAAAGAACCATTTTAGTAAAAAAATCTGTAATAATTAATGATTATATTTTAGACTTTTGGATTAACAAATTAGTTGTTTGGTATAACAAACTTAACATAATCACTAATAAGATTTCTGCACCTTATCGTAATTCTAAGTTTTTTTATTATACAAAAAAAATCAAACAAAATAATTTATTAAATCACAAAATTTTTAATAATATACATAACAATAAATATCAAATAAATTGGTTTGGGACTTTAGTCTTAAGCGCTTTACTATTTATTATGATTTTATTATTTGATTTTTTTAAGCATTATCTAACTTTAAGCGAAATTATTTATGTATTTTATTTGGGTTTAATAACTGGCCTTAAAATATTTATGTTAGTGATCATAACTTCTTTATTTTGGTTACCAGTTGGGGTTTATATTGGCAATCGACCTAATTTAAGTAAATATTTACAGCCAATTATTCAGTTTTTAGCCGCGTTTCCTGCCAATTTAATTTACCCTATTTTAGTTGTTTTGATATTAAAATATCAGCTTAACATTGAAGTTTGGACGGCACCATTATTAATTATTGGTACACAATGGTACATTTTATTTAATATAATTGCTGGAATAAATAATATACCAAAAGATATTAAAGACGTTGTGCGAAACTATGGCGTTAAAAATATTTTATGGTGGCGTAAATTCATGCTCCCAGCAATATTCCCCTATTATATAACCGGTGCAATGACTGCAGCTGGCGGCGCATGGAATGCATCAATTGTTGCCGAAACTATCACTTGGGGGCACACCACTTTAGATGCCACTGGTATTGGATCTTATATTACTCATGCAACCAGTATAGGGGATTTTGCTAGGCTGTCATTAGGAATAACTATTATGAGTTTATACGTAACTTTATTGAATAAATTCCTATGGCAAAAGCTTTATGATTTAGCAGCTAATAGGTATCAGATGTTAAATTGAAGCCCGACATTGCCAATGAGATAGTCAGCAATGACAGTTCAAACTGATCGAAGCAAATGTAATTCACTATGCTTTTTTTCATGAGTTACTCCAGCATCAATACTATCTACTTTATTTTTAGGCTTTACTGATGCAGCTTCATAGTGACTAACCCTATCTTTTTCTTTTAATACAGTATTATTTAAAATAAGATTTGTTATAAAAGATGTAATTAATACCACTGCTATAGCTATGGCTAACGCTGGACCAACTGCTGGGATACAAAACATTGTAATACTTAAAACAGTTAATGCTACAGCTAGACCTACATTTTTTGCATGTTTAGCAATTTTTATATCTTTTTGTTCTTTAGCATGTTTAAGTATAAGCGGTTCCACTATTTCTTCATATTCTTTTTGAGTAATTAATGATTTTGTAGCTAATGGCGGTGCCTTTAAACAAATTTCTTTAATTGATAAGTTATTTAATAAAACTGCTTTTAATCTTAAAGCATCGCTAGATAGTTCAGCTTTTTCATCTAACCATGGTGATTTATCTTGTTTAAATTTTTCAAGTAATTCTAAATCTTTTTTATAGTCATTATTTGCTTTTACTATATTTGATATGGATAAGCCCAACATAATCATGCTTGCAGCAGCTGAAAATAATGGCAGCCAAGATAATGACGTTTCAAGAGCTGGAAGAAAACCTTTTGTGATTTCTAAAGCGTCATTAGTAGTAGTCATTAGCTTGCCAAGCATAGTCATTGCAAAATTAACTTTTTCATGAACTCCCATTTGTTCTGGTTTTACACTAACTAGCGTAGCTATCATAGAAGCCATATGTAAAGCTCCGCCTAATATAGCTAAATCTTGGATAGCTGCTGACGCGGTATGAATAAAACTTACACATAATGTAGCTAAACGGTTTAAATTTTTAATGCCGCCAGTAGTTAATTCTATATACTCACCGATATTAGAATTAGATTTAACTGCTATGTGTTTTAATAAACCACGTTCCTCAAAAGCCTTGGTTAATTCCATTATGGCATTATGGCGTTTGGTTAAATCAACTATCTCAGCTTCAATATTTTTAAAATTCTTTATTAAATCGGTTTTAAGTTGTTTTAAAGTATTTTCTAATTCTTGATTTATAACTTCTAATTTATTTTCTGAATCTTCTAAAGCTATTTGCTCTCTTAGGTCTTTTATTTTAATTACAGTAGAATGGTTTAGATAACATAATCTTTGGGTTAAAACAAATTCAGTGTAAGGGTTATTTTCTAGATGTTGATCCTCAAAATTTAATACTTCTAAAAGTTTTTATTTTTTGTATCAATTGCGCATTTTGATTTGAACTAAGTGCTTTAAGGTCTTGATTTTGTTTAATCAACATAGTCACACTAATACCAGCCGCTTCACACAATTCTGTATGCAATTGGGCGATTAAACCGGCATAAGCGAAAATAAGTTTATCTTCTTCTTTGGTTGATTCTAAAATTTTTTCTATTTCTATATTTTCCATACTATTATTGTTTCTATATCATGTATTCTTTGTATACTCTATAATATAAATCTTAGATTAACTTAATATTAATTTTTGCAGGTTTTAAGCATTATGGTTACAAAATCTTCTACAGCCAGAACGTTGATTTCCATAGAGAAAATCTCAAAAACTTTTAAGAAATCAGCAAATCAAAATACTTTGGTATTAGATGATATTAATTTTCAAATAAAAGAAGGTGAAATTGTTGCATTATTGGGTCCTTCTGGCTCTGGGAAATCAACTTTATTGCGGGTAATATCTGGATTAATAAAACCTACTACTGGCACGGTAAGCTTTAAAAATCAACCGGTTACAAAACCTGCTGAAGGCATTGCGATGGTTTTTCAAAACTTTGCCCTATTACCATGGTTAACAGTATTAGGTAATGTGGAATTAGGTTTAGAAGCCAAAGGTATAGGTAAAAATATTCGCCGTAAACTCGCCTTAAAAGCTATTGATACCATTGGTCTTGATGGTTATGAATCAGCATTACCTAAAGAACTTTCTGATGGTATGCGCCAACGGGTAGGGATTGCCAGAGCGCTTGTGGTCGAACCCGACTTGTTAATGCTAGATGAAGCTTTTTCCTCTTTAGATATTTTAACTGCTGAAAATCTACGTACTGATATTATTGACCTATGGTTTGATAAACAAGCCCGGACTAAAAGTTTATTATTAGTAACCCATAATGTTGAAGAAGCTGTTTTAATGGCCGACAGAGTTATCATATTTGATAATAACCCGGGGCGAATCAAAACTGAGATAATTATTGAATTAAAACAACCGCGCGATTTACAAAATCCTAGTGTAGGAAAGTTAATTGATGAAATTTATCTAGCCATGACAGCAAAACCAAAAAGAAGTTTACTACCAACTGGCATGTCGCATCAAGAGCGAGCCATCCCTATTACCTATCGGCTGCCAGATGCTGAAGAGTCGGAGCTAACAGGTCTTATAGAAGAATTAGCCTTAAATTATACGGGCCGTAAATGCGATCTTCGTCAATTAGCTGATGATCTATACATGAACATTGACGATCTTTTCCCGCTTATTGAAATAGTAGAAATCTTACGGTTTGCGCTCGTAGAAAATAATACTATAACTCCCACTAAAGCTGGTATAAGATTTGCCGAAGCGGATATCCTAGAAAAAAAGCTCTTGTTTGCTACTCATTTATTATCTCATGTAAGTCTTGCCAGATATATCAGAAGCCATTTGGATGCAGCGCATGATCATCGAATTTCACAAGATATCATTCTTAATAAGCTTTCAGAAACTTTAAGTGAAGAAGAAGCCGAACGCGTATTAACCACCGTAATTAGCTGGGCGCGGTATGCTGAATTATTTGCGTTTGATTATAAGACTGGGATCTTAAGTTTAGAGAATCCATGGTAAACTCAGATTATCGCAAATCTGCTAGACAAATTGTAATTTATCCAGGAAAATTAAAATCTTATGATAAATTTTTAATTTAAAGTCTATAATTCATGAAATCAATCAGATTATTGTTATTTATCTTTCTAGTTTTACCTGCTTTAATATTTGCGGACGTGAAGATAAATATTTCCGGTGACAATCCGTTATTAATTAATAAAATAAAAAATCATATAACTGCTGATTTAGATTTATCCGATAATAATATTACTATTAATGAATATAAAACTTTGGCCATAGAACAAGCAAAAAATACTTTAGCAATATATGGCTATTTTGATGCAAAAATTACTGCAACTACTGATGGGAAAAATATTAATTTATATATTAATCATGATAAACCTGTTTTGTTAAAAAATATTCATATTACTCCTATAAATGCTATCAAAAGCCAATTATTAGATAAATATCAAGAAGAATTAAATAAACCAATAAATCAAATAACTTATGAAGATTTTAAAGAAAATGTCATCCAAGAGGCCCATAACCAAGGCTATCTAGATGCAAATTTTACTACCCACAAATTAAGCATAAATAAAGAAAACCATACCGCTTCGGTAAATCTACATTTAGAATTAGGTAAATTGTTTTATATAGATTCTATCAGAGTAAACCAAAATAATAACAAATATACAAAAGAGATTTCACAAGACTTTATTTATAGCTTTTTACCTTACGAGATTAATAATACAAGCAATAATGATATTATTTATTTAAAAAATGCACCCTATAACAGCCAAGAAATTTTAGAGCTACAAACAAATCTTAATAAATATTTTAGTGACGTTGATATTAAAACTAATATAAATCACAATAAACATAGAATAAATCTAGTCATTGATTTAAAACCTATTAAGAATTACTTTTACAATGTAGGTGCTGGTTATGGTACTGATGAAGGTGCCAGGTTATTTGGTGGTTTACAAATAAGAAATATTACACCAAATGGTCATAAATTTGATATACAAGGAAAAATCGCACAATTTCGTCAATATGCAACAATTAATTATCTACTTCCCGGCTATTATCCTGCAACTGATTTAACTACATTTGGTTATCAATATCGTCTTGATCAAAAACGTAATGATAGTTCTTTACGAAGAGAGCGCCAGCAGTTTATTGGCCAGTATCAGCGTATTTTAGATAATGGCAACTTGCAATATACAAATGGCCTTAGCTATCGTCAGGAGCAGTATAAAGATATTACTAAAACTACTAACAAGATTAGTCACTTATTTGTGCCTTATTTTAATTATGATCAAGTCTTTTTGACAGAGGGTGACACAAGAATCAAAACTAGCCAAGGTCTTCATATCAATGCTCTTTTAGAGGCTGCTGATAGTGAAATTTTATCAGATACATCATTTGTAAGATTGTCCACTAAATTAAAAGCTATAACTCCTATAGAGTTTTATGGTACTATTGATGACTTAAGATTAATTACTAAGGCTCAATTTGGCCAAGTATGGCATGATGAAGCGGTTAAGATACCACCAACTTTAAGATTTTTCGCTGGTGGTTCAGAAAGTGTCCGCGGATACGCTTTTGAATCGCTAGGACCACAAGAGTTAAACGACAAAGGCAAACAAATTATCGTTGGTGGTGATCGACTACTTTCATTAAGTATTGAATTGGAAAAAACAATTTATAAAGAATGGTCAGGCGCAGTTTTTTATGATATCGGCAATAGTTTAAATACATGGGACGATTTGCGACGTAATTTATTTGCAGGAGCTGGCTTTGGTATAAGATGGCAATCACCATTAGGACCTGTGCGATTGGACATTGCCAATGCTTTGAACTCAAATAATAAACATAACCCGTGGCGTTTTGATATGAATATTGGAGCAGATTTGTAACAGTTGGATCTAAATTATTATTGCAGCAAGAATTAGTTTACTCCCCATAATGCGTTAGCATTATGCGAGAAGTTTGCGTAGTAGGTGGATAATAGTTTACTCCCCATAATGCGTTAGCATTAGACGAGAGGTTTGCGTAGTAGTCGGATAATAGTTTACTCCCCATAATGCGTTAGCATTAGGGGAGAAGTTTGCGTAGTAGGCGGATAATAGTTTACTCCCCATAATGCGTTAGCATTAGGGGGAGAAGGAGCTTGCGTAGCAAGCGGGAGAGGGGGTTTTTGAGACTTAACCCCCCTCTTGCGCTCCCTAATCGGCAATTAGGAGAGTAAAAATTTGTATAGTAATCCACCATAACGGGATCC
>Ga0206968_10151_pt1 | contig 19689 bp, 12 predicted proteins | sample Alteio_BWOrgHeat_22_FD_153254 | JGI IMG/M metagenome (GOLD analysis project Ga0206968, IMG submission 153254) | Enriched cells from forest soil in Barre Woods Harvard Forest LTER site, Petersham, Massachusetts, United States -... | ecosystem: Environmental > Terrestrial > Soil > Temperate forest >... | reverse complement strand
GAGAATAAAAAGTACGCCTTAAAATGCTCGCAGGCCAAGCTGAATGTTTTACTGGATTTCATGCGCAAGCGTACGGAGACGGAGTTGACCGCCAAGGCCGCGGAAGCCGCGCGCAAGCTGGATCGCGCCAAAAAGGCCGGGGCCGCGGCCATCGATAAATCCCAGAGCGACCTGGACGCCTCCGAGGCTGCCGCACTGGTCGAGAAGCAAGCCCTCGATCGCATCTCGGAACAGCTCGGTAAATGCGTGGTCCGCGCTCCCGCCGACGGAATTCTCCAATACTCCAAAGACCGGTGGTATGACCCGAGCAGTCGGATCCAGGCCGGGGCCCTGGTCCACCAAATGCAGACCTTGTTCCAAATTCCCGATCTGGCACGGATGCAAGTAAAAGTCAAAATCCATGAGTCGATGGTCAAGAAGGTGCATAAAGGCCAAAAGGCGGAGGTTACCATCGAAGCCCTTGCCCACACGGTCTTGAACGGAACAGTCGAAAAAGTAGGTATAATGGCCGACACCATGGGCTATTGGGATCAGGGGGGCGTCAAGGAGTACGTGACCATCATCAAATTGGACGAGCTGCCGGAAGACGCCGGTATCAATCCCGGCATGACCGCCCAAGTGAAGATTCTGGCCCATGAGCTGCCGGATGTTCTGATGGTTCCCGTACAGGCCGTGGCGGAAAAGGAAAGTAAGCATTACGCCTACATCAGCGGGCTTGTCAGCGCCGAGCGCATCGAGGTCGAGGTTGGCGAAACCAACGAGAAGTTCGTCGAGATCAAGAGCGGCTTGAACGAAGGACAGAAGGTGCTGCTGGACGCCCGCAGCCGATTGACTGCCGAGACCAAGGCCAACGATAAAAAGAACCAGCCGGACGAGGAGCCGAAGGCCGGCGAGAAGAAGAAGGAAGAGAAAAAAGAGGATGCCACGCCGGCGCAACCGACTCCGGCCCCTGCCCAAGCGGCCCCAGTGGCGACTGCGCCAGTAAAAGGCTAACATCAGAAATCCGCAGCCACGGATGCTTTTAGTGTTTCATCCGTGTTTCATCCGTGGCTCGAATGTCTTGGAAATTCGGACTGCAGTTTTCGGATTTCGAATTTGAGATTCCGGATTTATTTCCATGCGCTTCTACGCTCTCCGCCATATCCTCCGAGTCGGGCTGAAAAGCATTCTGGTGCATCGGCTGCGCTCGACGTTGACCATCATGGGAATTGTGCTTGGCGTGGCGTCGGTCATCGTGATGTTGGCCGTGGGGGAGGCCGCCCGATTCGAGGCCATTCAACAAATCAAGGACTTGGGCGCCACCAACATCATCGTCCGCAGCGTCAAGCCCATCGACGATGACAAGCAGGCCAGCCGCCAGGAACAAACGCAGTACGGTTTGCTGTACCGCGACGTGGAGCGGATCGAAGCGACCATCCCCACGATTCTGACGGTGACGCCGCTCCGCGAATTTCGCAGAGACCTGCGCTTTCTGGACCGGAAGCTGGAAGGCCGGGTCGTTTCGGTTTATCCAAATTACTCGAAGATGAACAGCCTGCAAATGAGCCTCGGCCGATTCATCACCGACTCGGATAACGAGCGATTCGCCAATGTGTGCGTGCTGGGGGCCGAGACGGCCGAGACGCTTTTTCCCATCGAGGACCCCATTGGCAGGTCGGTTTGCGTGGCCGACGCGCACTACTACCGGGTCGTCGGCGTGACCGATCGCAAGGCGCCGTCGGCGGGCGTCGGCGGCAGCCAGGCCGCCCAGGATTATAACCGCGATATCTATATCCCCTTCCAAACCGGCCGGGTCCGATTCGGCGAAATGCTGATATATCATCGCGGAGGCACCTTCGAATTCGAGAAGCTGCAAATCAGCCAAATCACCGTGGCCGTGGACGATATTAGTCATGTCAAGAAAACGGCCGAGATCATCAAGGACGTGATCGGGCAGTTCCACAAGAAAAAAGACACGGAAATCACCGTGCCTTTGGATCTCTTGGAAAAGGCGGAGCAGACGCAACGCATTTTCACGTTGGTGCTGGGCGCCATTGCCTCGGTGTCGCTGGTGGTCGGCGGCATCGGCGTCATGAACATCATGCTGGCCACGGTGACGGAACGGACCCGCGAGATTGGCGTTCGCCGGGCGCTGGGCGCCAAGCGCCGCGACATCGCCTTGCAGTTCCTGATCGAGACGATCGTGCTGTCGGGAACGGGTGGCGTGCTAGGCGTGCTCTTGGGGTTCGCCCTGTCCTATAGCGTCAATCACTTCTTTCATTTTCCGACGATTATCCCGGCGTGGTCCCCGCTCCTGGCGCTCGGCGTGTCGCTGGGCGTGGGCCTGATTTTCGGAATTTATCCGGCCCAACGCGCCGCCCGAATGGACCCAATCGAAGCGCTGCGGCATGAATGAGCACCATTTTGGGAACCAACGGGGTTGAGGTTTCGTCCAATGCCTGGCGGACCCGAATTTCGATTGACTTCGAATCCCGCGGGAACCATGATAGATTTTTGAACATGCCGCGTCTTCATGATTGGGAAGGGTGCCTGCCTCACCGGACTTGAAAAGCCAAATCGATAAGGGAGACTAGAAATGGCCAGCGCATCGGTTGGAAATATGCGGCCGTGGTGGACGGGAGCCGTGGCGTTAAGTCTGATGGCGATCGGCGGCTGGCATGCGAATCAGCGGAATGCCGCTTTCGCCCAGAACGCTCCGAAAGCCCAATCCAAAGAAGAAAAGAAAACCGAAGAGAAGAAAACCGATGAGCAGAAAACAGCATCTCCAACTTTCAGCACGTTCGTCACCTATCCGCAGGTGAAAGTCATCAACGACCAGATCGCGGCCGAGTGGAAGGCCAACAATCTCACGCCTTCGAGCCGTTCTTCCGATTACGAATTCATCCGCCGGGCGACGCTCGACATCATCGGCCGCATCGCCACGCCCAAGGAAATCAAGACCTATATGGACGATCCGGAGCGTACCCGGCGCGCGCTTCTGATCGAGCGCCTCTTGGATAGCGAGGAGTACGCCAAGAACTGGGCCAACGTCTGGACGGTCTGGCTCATGACCCGGAGCTCCAATCGCACATATCAAGAGCAGATGCAGCTATGGCTGGAGGAGCAATTCGCCAAGAAAACCTGCCAGTTCGATAAGGTGGTCTACGACTTGCTGACGGCCTCGGGAGAAAATAACGACAACGGGGCGGTGAATTATATCCTGCAAAACCTGGGCGCGCCCGTGGCCGCCAAGGATATCAGCGAGGAAGGGCATTTTGACTTCGTGCCGCTGACTTCTCGCACGACTCGACTTTTCTTGGGCCTGCGAACGCAATGCACGCAGTGCCACGATCATCCCTTCAATCCGCAGTGGAAACAAAAGAGCTTTTGGGCCATCAACGCGTTTTTCCGACAAGTCAACCGGACCGGCAATCCCATGATGGGGCAGCAAATGAACACCGCCGTCAAACTGGGATTGGAGGATGATACGTCGGTGAACCCCAAAGGCAGCATCTGGTTTGAAAACCGCAAGGCCGAGGTCTTCTACGCCAAAGCCGCGTTCCTGGAAAAGAACAAAGCAGGCCGCCAAGAAAAGTGGGACCCGAACTCCAAGCTGTCCCGCCGGCAACAGTTGGGAGAATACATCATCCAGAGCGACTACTTTCCCAAAGCCTACGTCAATCGCATGTGGGGCCATTTCTTCGGCCGCGGCTTCACCAACCCGGGACCGGTCGATGATTTCGGCGAGCACAACCCGGTTACTCATCCGATGCTGCCCAACGACCTGGTCGCCAAGCTCATGAAAACAAACGGCCCCATTCCAGAAGACTTGGCCAAGGAAATCAAGAAGTTCGACGAGGACAAGGACAACGACCATCTGCTCGACTACTTGGCAAAGGAGTTCAAGAAATACGGCAACAACCCGCGCGACCTGATTCGCTGGATTTGCAACAGCGAGGCCTACAACTTATCGAGCATCGCGAACAAGACCAATGAAAAGGCAGACGCCGAGCCGTTCTTCAGCCGGATGTTGCTCAAGGCCATGTCGCCCGAGCAGCTCTTCGAGTCGCTCATGACCGCTACTCAAGCCGAGCAAGCGGAGACCAAGGACGCCAAGAAAAAGCTCCGCGAGGACTGGATGAAGAATCTTATTGTCAATTTCGGCGACGACGAAGGCAATGAAGTGACCTTCAACGGCACGGTCGTGCAAGCTCTAATCTTGATGAACGGCAAGGAGATCAACGCCGCCATCTCGAATCCGCAAAAGGGGACGGTGGCCATGACTTGGGCCAAGCACGGCAAAAACCAGGCGCGGACGCTCGATGTGCTTTGCCTTGCGGCTCTCAATCGCCTGCCGACTTCACGGGAATATTCGCTGATCGCTCAGCGCTCGAAGATTCTTGGAGTTGGCGATTTGAAGAATCCACTCGCCCCCTGGCAGGACGTGTTCTGGGCGCTCGTGAATAGTAATGAGTTTATTTTGAATCACTAGAAGCAGAAAAACCACGAATCACACGAATGACACGAATGGAAAAACTATTCGTGTCATTCGTGTGATTCGTGGTTTACATTTCAAGGCAAAGGCGCCAGTTGGCAGGCGGTCATGTAGTTGGTTCGCAAGTCGCCGCGGTACGCCATTTTCCCATAAAGATTAATGGTCTTATTGACGGAGCTTTCCAGGTTCACTCCCGGTTGGGCGGTGACATAAAGTCGCGGCATGCCTTGGTTATTTTCCAAAACATAAGCTTGCTTATTGTCCACCCAGAACGGCGCGCGGCGGAGCCAACCCCAGCCGCTCCATTGGCAGTTCCCGGACGGGTTCGATGCCGTCAGCGCTTGGCTGGTGTCCGGAATCGGCGCGTAAGTGTATTGAGAAGTCGCTCGGCCTGTAGTCATGAATGGATTCGTTGACGGGCCGTAAGGATATCCCGGCGCGGGGGTGAGACGGGGCTGGTATCCGGTGGGATAAGAAGTTCGCCGTCCCTCACGCAGAAAATGAATTCGATTATAGCACCGCATCTGCAAGTCGTGATCGGGCGTCTCGTGGGCCAATTGCAGGAACAGCCGTTCCGCCTCGGCGGGATTGCCGGCGCGTTCGGCTTGTTCGGCGCGATACCAGAGGGACTCACCGGGGCCGCCGGGAGGCGGTTGCGTGGCGACCGGGCCGCCCAGGGCCGGCGGCGGGCCGGAAGGCGGCTGAGTTGTCGCCTCCACTTTGGGGGCTGGCGTTTTCACGGCGTCGGCGGGGATATATCGAAACTCATTGGGCGGCGGTTGAATCTTGAGCCAGGAGCCGTCTTCGCTGATGGACCTTTTTTCGTCCAAAACCACGACCAGTGAGCCGCGGGAGAGCTTCACCTTGGTGACGTCGCGTTTTTCCGGATGCAAGGCACTGCCGACTCGAACCTCGGCCGTCTCCAAAGTCGTGGCCGCGCCGGTTTTCGAATCGATAGGCCCGATGAACAAATCCTTGACCCAGCTAAATGAATCGGACGGGGGCACGATGAACAGCCAGCCATCCTCTTCTTTGATCACCCGGACTTCCTCACCGATGCGGAGCAAGCTGGTGGCGTAATACTGAGGCGACGGACCACTTCTCACTTGCACTTCGGGAACACGGATCACTGCATTGTAAGGCTCCGGCTCGGCCCAGGCCGAACCCGCCAACGCAAACAAGCAACTTAGCACACTGAAAAAGAAGGCGGGTCGCATGGTCGTTCTCCTCCAGCCCAGGCGTGGAAAAGGGCGCGGTCCTTCATATCTATTCGGACTGGGCACTGCCTGAGAGTGAAGCGCAGCCGCCCCCAAGGACGGGAATCGGGCCTGACACGGGGCAAGCTTACAGTCAGCGGTGCTTATAGCAAACAACGAAGCTGACGCAAGTCCAGGCAATTGCTCGACTGGGTAATGTGGAGAAAGGGCGCAAGAAGTGGCGCTCTGCTAGTTCGTGGCGGCAAGTTTTCAACTTGCCTATGCTCATTACGGCAAGTTGAAAATTTGCCGACACGCTAAGCTTCCGTGGATGCTTTTTCCGGATGCAGTTTGAGCCAGCGGGCACGGCGGACCCAATAGAAGCGCACCGGCAAAAAGATATCCACGACCTCGTCCGCGATGAGAAGGCCGCCGAGGACTGGAATGGCCATCGGCTTGATGATCTCCGCGCCCACCCCCGTGGCCCACAGCATCGGAGCCAGGGCAATGATGGCCACGCCTTCGGTCAACAATTTCGGCCGGAGGCGATGAACCGCGCCTTCGATCACGGCTTGGCGAAGCTCGGCCAAAGACTGAATGCCGGCCAACCCGCCTCTCTTGTCGATGGCATCGCGCAGATACACTAGCATGATGATGCCCGTCTCGGTGGCCATGCCGAAGCAGGCGATGAAACCGACTTGCACGGCGACGCTGAACTCCATGGGCGGCGCCAGCCAATGCCAGGCCGCCATCAGAAAGGCGCCGCCCGCCAACGCTTCCGGTACCGCCAGCATCATCAACCCGGCATCCGCCAGATCTTTGTAAGTCATGTACAGCATGACGAAAATGATGATGATCGTCGCGGGAAAGACGAACAGATTCGTGCGGGCCGCACGAACTTGGTTTTCAAATTCCCCAGCCCATTCGATGTGAACGCCTTCGGGCAGCGTCACTCTTTCCTCGACAACTTTTTGCGCTTCTTTAACGAATCCGACCAAATCGCGGTCGGCGGTTAGAGTGACATAGTTGCGGAGCTGACCGTTTTCGCTCTTGATGACAGCGGGTCCCTCGACGATGCGCACGTCGGCTACTTCGCCCAAAGGTATTTGCAGTCGCGGCCGAGTTCCTGCCGCATGTTCGGGCGCCGTCTCATGCAGGCCTTCAGTGCCGGGCGCCATGAATAGACTGCCGAGACGTTTTTCATCAGTCGAGGGTGACATGGATGATTCACGGTTCATTCCGGGGCTGACGAGCAGATGGCGCACGGCTTCATCGTCCTCGCGGAAATCGCGGGCATAGCGGATGCGAACCGGGAAGCGGTCGCGACCTTCGACCGTTTGTGTGATCATTCGGCCGCCCAGAGCGACCTCGATCGTGTCCTGAATATCGCCCACCTGAATGCCGTAGCGGGCCGCCCTTTGCCGATCGATGGTGATTTCCAAGTATCCTTTTCCCATGATCGGCTCGGCCACCACATACTTAGCGCCAGACACGGTCTTCAAAGTCGCTTCGATATCTCGACAAGTGCGATCAATGGTTTCCAAATCCGGCCCGAAGACCTTGACGCCGATGGGAGTTCGCACACCGGTGCTCAGCATGTCGATGCGGTTGGCGATCGGCTGGGTCCAAATATTCGTCCAGCCCGGCACCTGCATCACCGAATGCAGCTCTTTGACGAGGTCGCCTTTCGGCCCACCTTGACGACGCCATAGGTTTAACCTGCTCGCGAATGGTTTTTGCAATTCTTGTTGCAAGGCGACGAGGTCTTTGGAGTGTCCGCCTCCCGCGAAGTTCCCCAATTCTTCACCACGGGCTGCGCCTTTGCGTAATCCCCTATCCGCGGCGCTCTTGGCGATTTCCTGAATGGAGTCGTGAGTGAACTTCTCGACTCCGAAATCGAACACCTGCCAGTTGATGGGATGAATCCGCTCCTGCCAAAGTCGCGCTCGCTCTTGGTTGACGGTCTGCAAAACTTCCCCCGCAAAAGTCTTCGCTTCCGCTCCTAAGGATTCCATGATCTTGTCGACGAATCGAGGAAGCCCGCGTTCTTTCAGAAGGAGCGCTTGGGCCGGATCCGTTTTCAGAATCTGATCGTGCTGCAGCCGCCGAACAATTTGTTGCGTCAGTTGGATCGCATCCACGGAAGTCGGATTCGTGGCCAGAATCGAGCCAAATTGCGTCGTCAATTCCTGTGTGAGTCGATCGATTTCAACAGTTTCGGCTATCCACGTTACCCGGCCGGCCTTTTGTAAGCGACCGAGCGTATTCACGACCGCGAATCGAGTCAGCGTTTCGCGAAGACTTTCTTCAAATTCGCGAAACCGCTGCAACGACATCTCGCGCATGGCCCTATCGAACCTGTCCTGGGCATTCATGGCGACTTCATTTACGAGATTGTCCCGATCGGACTCGTGGGGCGCGTGCATCACGTAGCCTTGGTCCTCCAGCCGGGCCAGAACTTGACGGACTTGCCACAGGGCGTCGTCATAAGTCATGACTCGACGAGGCCATTGGTCTTTGGGCCGGAGATTGATGAAAGTTTCGACCATTTCCAGGGGCGCGGGATCGGTCGGCGTATCGGCGCGCCCGGCTTTGCCGATGACTGATTCGACTTCGGGGAATTGTCTGAGAAGGGAGTCGCGGAACTTGAGATCATCACCCGATTCCGTGACGCTGGTCCGCGGCACGGTCACCGGCATATCCAAGATGCTGCCTTCATCCAAAGGCGGCATAAAGGTGACGCCAATCTTCGGCAGATAATAAGCGCCGAACCCTAACAACACCAAGCTGACGAAAGCCAACATCTGCCAATGCCAGCCGCGAATCAGCGTGACCGTCACCGCCGTTGTCACCACCAAGACTAGAAGATATGCTTCCTTCCACGTCAGGAACATGATCAGGGCATGCAAAGGGAAAAGCCCCGCCGCTACGATGAGTAAGACCGCGAAGGCCCACATGACTAGATTGCGCCTCGGTAACGCCCATGCCAGCACCGGCTTGTAAATGTGAATGAAGCTGCGGACGATCCAGTTCTCTTCCTCGCTTCGGAGACGTCCTTTAAGGAAAGTCGGAATCAGGGCCGGCACCACCGTCACCGACAAGATCGAGACTCCCACCAAGGCAAAGCTCTTGGTAAACGCCAGGGGATGGAAAAGCTTCCCCTCCCGGCCGGTGAGCGCGAACACCGGCAGGAACGAGATCAACATGATCATGACCGAAAAGAAAACAGGTCGGCCGACCATCCGGCATGCGGGGATAATCAGCTCGCGTATATCCCCGGAAACCTTGCGGTCGCCGAAATGTTCTTTCAGATGATGCGTCGCGTTCTCCGTCATGACGATTGCCTGATCGACGAGAACACCGATGGAGATGGTGATCCCGGCCAACGACATGATGTTCGCCTGGATGTCAATAATGCCAAACTGACGCAAGACCCACATGAGGAGAAATGAAAACAGCACCGACAATGGCAAGGTGACGCAGATGACGAACGCACTGCGCACATGCCAGAGAATGAGGAAGACGGCCAACGCGGCGATGATCAGCTCTTCCGTCATCGCACGCTTAAGAGTGTCAATGGCGCCGTAGATTAAGCCGGTCCGATCGTAAGCCGGCACGATACGGACCCCCGGCGGGAGTCCTGGTTGCAGCTCCTCGATTTTCTTTTTTATTTCCTTAGTGACCGCCAAGGGATTCTCGCCGAAGCGCATGAGGACCACGCCGCCGACCACGTCGTTGCCGTTCTTTTCCAGTACTCCGCGACGAAACTGGGTGCCGACTTGCACGGCGGCAATATTACGGAGGTAGATCGGCGTGCCGTTGCGCTCGGTCACGACCGTGTCTTCGATGTCACGACGGACGCGCGCTTGCGAATCAGCTTCCGTGGATGTGAAATCATTCGTCGCACCCAACCAACCGACGCCGCGAACCAGGTATTCGGCGTTGTTCTTTTGGATAACCCGGCCGCCGACGGCCGAGTTGCTCCGCGAAACCGCCGCCTCCAGCTCGCCTAAAGTGATCCCATAAGAGCGGAGCGCGGTCGGATTCACGTCAATCTGATATTCGTGCGGCATGCCGCCGACCGTGGCCACTTCGGCCACCCCGCCAACCGAGTTGAGTTGCGGAGCGATGTAAAACTTCTGCAAGGCCCACAATTTCGACGGATCCTGATTCGAACCTTCTACCGTGTACCAAAAAATCTGCCCCAGGGCTGTGGCGTCCGAAGCTAGGTAAGGCACGACACCTTGTGGCAAAAAGGTGGCCGCGAGCGCCAACTTTTCCAAGACCCGCTCGCGAGCGAAATAGAAATTGACACGATCCTCGAAAATAATCGTGATCATCGAAAAGTTGAATTCGGAAGATGACCGGATCGTCTTCACGCCCGCCAATCCTTGCAGTTTGAGCGACAGGGGATAGGTGATCTGATCCTCGATTTCGCGGGGGCTGCGGCCCATCCAGTCGGTGAAGACGATGACCTGATTTTCACTCTGATCAGGAATGGCATCGATCGGAGTATGCAGGACGGCATAGACGCCCGCCATCGCCAACCCGGCCGCCAGCACGAGCACGATGAATCGATTCCGGATCGAGTATTCGATAATGCGTTCAATCATGGTCATGTCCTCGTCAACGCTTCTTCAACTCCGCAATCAAGTACTTGCCGGATTCCACGAGCAGCTTTCCTTCAACCTGGTCGCCGACTTCCAGCCCGTCGAGCACCTTGGCGTCCTTAACGGGAAACTCCATCGTCATGGCCTTCATCAGCCCGGGGATGTCGTCATGGTCCAAAGTCACGCCGGTCCTGTCCGGTCGGATGGCGGTGACTTTCCCGTGAACGTCGTAGGATTTGGGCGAGACTTTCTCAGGTTGTTTCTCGGAGCAACCTGCCGTCGCCAGGAAAAGAAAGGTGACGACAAATCCCATCCACGGATAAATCCTCATGGTTGATTCTCCTTTCCAAGTCCGTTGATGTGGGGTGATTTCCCTTTGGTTTTCAGATCTTCCGTTCGGCCCAACGTTTGACTCGGGTGGCTGACGGCTTCCTTTTGGCAGCCTTCGCAGCAGAGGAAAACCGGTTGGTCGAGAATCATAACTTTCACCGGCGGGCCCATGGAGCCGAGACGACTATCCTGCTGAACGGGACAAAACTCCTGAGCCTCGGCCAGCCGGCGATCCGCGGCGCTTAATCTCGCCAGGCCCATCCTGATGCGATCCGCTTCATTTTTTGAAAGTCGAGTAGACTGGGTGGCTGTTGCTGCGGCCGTGTCGCGAGGTCCGCTGCTGGCGCCAAAATAGGTTGCCCCGGTCGCCGGATTAAGCCGTGTTTCCGCGTCGATGAGAAACGATCCGTTTGTCGCCACGCGCTCGCCGGCCCGCAAGCCGCTCACCAGCGGATAATAGTCGCCGCAGCGCGCCTCGAGCTGGACTTCGACGCCTTCGTAGATTCCCGGCGAGGCTTGACGGTAAACAACCTTTCGACTGCCCGTGTCGATGACGGCGTTGCCAGGCACGGCTAAGACCGCCTGCTGTTGTTGTAAGATCCCCCTAGCCGCCGCGTGAAGGAAGAAATCAAAGCCGAACGCCGGTCCCGGAATCGATGACGCCAACATCGACTGCATCGCGCCGGCAATCGGAATTGGCATCCATTCATCGCCGCGCCGGGCACGCTCCTCGAGAACCGTGGCGGGTATCATGGCCTGAACGGTCGCGTACATTCCCGGCCGCAGCTCGTGATGCGGATTAGCGATGTCGAAGCGAACCGTCAAAGTTCGCGTGCTTTGATCCAAGTGGGGATGGATGAAAGACACCTTGCCCTCGAACACCCGATTGGGGAGGGCCGGGGTCGTGGCTCGAATCGTTTGCCCAACGCGTAGGAAGGCCAGCTCGTTTTCATAGAATTGAGCCTCGATCCAGACTGTGCTCAGCCCGGCCACGAGGTAAAGCTTGTCTCCTTCATTCACATAATCCCCTTCCAAGGCGTACTTACGGATCACATGCCCTTGGATCGGTGAGCGAATCTTCACGTGCGTCACCGGTTTGCCATTCCGTTCGATCTCTTGGATTTGATCGTCGTCCATGCCTAGCAGACGAAGCTTCTTTCGAACCAACTCCTTTTCCTCCGGCCGGCGAGCATCGAGAAGATTCTGCACCGGAACGGCTAGATCGGGACTATAAAGCAGCGCCAGGTCCTGACCCGCTTCCACCATTTGATCGGTGACGTTGACATACAGCTTGTCGATTCGCCCTCGAACGCGATCCGAGATCCGGCGAAGCTGACGCTCGTCGAATTCGATGAAGCCGACGGTGCGGATTTCCTTGATGAGCGGCCGATACGTTACCTCGGCCGTTTCCACGCCCGCTAGCTGCTCGCGATAGCGGGTAAGCTGGACTCGGCTCAACACTCCGCGTGGAAGCTCCTCGGTCGATGCTTCTCCTTTTTTGCGCTCCGATAAAGGCATACCGCAAATGGGGCACTTTTCGCCGGGCTTTTCGCGCACAATTTGGGGATGCATCGGGCAATAGTATTCGTTCTCGGTGTGCACCGTCGCCGCCGGGCGCATCCATTTTTCCCAACGCGCGGTGATCGAATTCCACGACAGAGCGACGGCGCCAATTAGCGCTAAGATGAAAAAAAACCTCAGCCTAGCTTGAAGAACCATGACTACGAGCCAGGCTTTCTTCCAGAAGCTGGTCCTGGGACTTGAGGAATTCTGATGTTCATAAGCCATAGAACGACTCCTAATTGAGTCCGAAGCGGGAAATAAATTTGCTTGCGTTTTCGCGCCGGAGCAGGCAGACGACAGCGCACAAGATCTGCGCCGCCACCAATACGGTGAGATGATCGATTTAGATGAGCAATCGTTGAAGTGAAGTGATTAAGTCACCAGGCGGGCCCGGGGCGTGTCCGGTCCAACGAAAAGCTAATTGTCGCGAATCGGTTTGAAGTGGCAGGGCTAAAGTAGCATGAGAAAACGCCCAACTCGAATGCAGTGCCTTGACCGGTTTGATTGTTTTCGTTGAAAGAATCCCAGGAGTTTTTGAAAGAGCCTCGACTTTGGAGCAACCCTTTCCACGCGCTTGAGGCGAGTTACCCGTGGGCGGATCATTATTTGAGCCAGTATCGGAGTTGCAACATGATCGGTTGCCGATTGCCGGCGAGGAATTGCTTAGCGGCAATGAAGCGCAGGTCCCGCAGCAATGGCATTCGGCTCTTTGAATCGCAGGAGGAAAACGGGCCGTCCGTTCCATCGGCGAACAGGCGCAGACAAGCCCCGGCATTCCCGCGACCAAGGTCATGATCGCGGTCAGGTGAATCTGGCCGATCATGAACATTTTGCTAAAGGACATCATTGCTCTTACATTATGTTCGGGAGGTCAAGGACGGTCAACAGGAACCAGGGAGCCCGGTTGCATTGGCACTGGAGAAAAGTCTTCAAATTTCAACAAATGAAACTATTAATGAGGATCGAATGGCAGATTATACCTATCGCGAAATCGCCAAGATGATCGACCACTCGCTCTTACAGCCGACGCTGACCGATCGGGAGCTGGAAGACGGCTGCCGGCTGGCTCGGGAGTACGAGGTAGCCTCCGTGTGCATTAAGCCTTATGCCGTGAGTCAGGCAACAGCCTGGCTGCGCGGCACGACGGTGGCGGTCGGCACCACCATCGGCTTTCCCCACGGCGGACACCTTACATCGATCAAAGTGGCCGAATCCGAGCAGGCCATTGCCGACGGCGCCCGCGAGCTGGACATGGTCGTTAACATTGGCAAGGTGCTGAGCAAAGAATGGGGCTATGTCGCCGCCGACATTCGGGCGGTCGTGGAAGTCGGTCACAGCGGCCGAGCAATCGTGAAAGTCATCTTCGAAAACTGCTTTCTTAAAGATGAACACAAACAGGAATTGTGCCGGATTTGCGTCGATGTCGGAGCCGATTTCGTCAAGACGAGCACCGGATATGGCGACGGCGGAGCGCTTGATGAGGACCTGCGGCTGATGCGCCGCAACTCGCCGCCTCAAATGCAAATTAAAGCGGCCGGCGGCATCCGGACTCTCGATCGCCTCTTAGCCGTTCGCGCTCTGGGCGTCACTCGGGTCGGCGCCACCGCCACCAAAGCGATCCTCGATGAATGTCGGAGACAACTGGAAGACAAATAGCCCGCCGCGCTAGCAAGGCATGGACTTGGGCACGATCGGCAACATCCCTTGCTAGCGCTGCGGGCTATTTGGTGCTTCCCTCATAGCAATTTGCCTGTCGATGGAAAGAACCGCGCCGATAGATCATTCAAGAACATCGCCAAAAAGAAATCAAGAATCAGGATGACAATGAACGAGGCCACGAACGCCTCGGTGGCCGCCCGACCGACGCCCTCTGCTCCGGCCCGGCAGTTATATCCTCGATGACAACTGACGAGGGCGATGACCGCGCCAAAAAACACCGACTTGATCAATCCGGACATAATATCCCAGGCCCGAACGAATTCTTGCGAATGCGTCCAGTAATGGTGTCCTTCCACGTGGTAAACATCCACGCAGATCACCGCTCCGCCAATGATTCCCATGGCATCCGCCAAAACCGTCAGTAGCGGAATCAGCAACACACACGCCAGAAACCGCGGCACGACGAGATAATGCACAGGGTTGACGCCGAGGCATGTCAGAGCGTCGATCTGATCGGTGACGCGCATGGTGCCCAGCTCGGCGGCCATGGCGCTGCCGACACGCCCGGCGATCATCGTCGCCGCCAGCACGGGTCCCAGCTCGCGCACCACGCTGATGTTGATGATCGATCCGAGCCGAGTCGCCAAACCGAGATTGTAAAACTCGTGATAGGACTGCACGGCCAAGACCATGCCGATGAACATCCCGGTGATGGCCACGACCGGAAGGCTGCGGACGCCGACGTTATAGCAACTGGACCAAAACGCGGATGCCGCCGGCCGCCGGCGGACCATCCAAGCCAGCGTGTTGGCCGCGAACAAGGATACGTCGCCGAGCAGATTAATGGCCGTATACGCGAGGGCGCCCAATCCGCTGATCCAACCGAACGCTGTCAGCCGCATCGTCGCCATTCTTCGCCCTCTTACAGCGCAAACGATCCCTTATCGATCATCGGCTTTCCCGCTATGGGAATTGAGCCGGTTAAGTCTCCCGGTCGTCATCATCCTTAGGCTGTTCTTTCTTCTTTGGGAGAGGCGGCATTCGACGATGGTCCGGATTCCAGAGACGCACGCCCAACCCCTTCGGATCGTCTTCGTCGAGTGAGTGCTTGGAGATATCATCGTCATCGTCGTCGAAACCGCCTACATCGAAAGCGTAAATGACAATACCGTCGTTACGATGAATCAATTTCAACGATTTGCCATCCGCTGCGCTGATAGGGATTTCCTTTAGGTAATTCGGGCAAAGCTCCCGGAAATCCTTGGGCCAGCGTTTGTTCTTAAGCCGAAAGCGTTCGGCTGCGATAGCCGCCAAGGCGCAAGATAGTCTTGCCTTATTTCTCAAGAGTGCTTCGCCACATTTTTGAACGGCCGGAAACATAAGTTTTGATAGAATTAAGCGTTTTTTGGCAAAGGCATCACTAGTGGTTGCTCTAAACTCGTTGATCCATTCGTTCCACGCTTTCGTCTGTTCTGGGTCAGGGAGCTGAGAAATCTCAAGCGTCCGATTGTACTGTTGCAGCATGTAAGAATGATCTTCATACAATCGCGCTTGATAAACAACCGCTCCGACGCGTTGCAAAGCGTCGAGTTCTGCTCTTTTGTTATCCTCACGTAATGCGAAGAAATCAATTAGTCGGACCTTCCCAGACTCAAGGTTTTCCATTTGGAGGTGCCACCCGGCGCGCTCCCCACGGATAGCAGTCAGAAGAAGCTTCTCATTCAGTTCTGCTCGAAAGTGTTCCATCAGGATTTTTAAAGCATCATCTTGGAGTTCCGCCATTCCTAGAAGGCGCTCGGCACGCATGACCGATTTGGAGCGCCCGGACATGCGCACGAGTTGGGACATTAGGAATGGGTCCTCGCGCAGTCCGGCTCCTGCATGTAGAATAGCGTGAATTCGTAATGCCGCTTCTTCCGGCCGGCCCTGCTGAAGCAGCCGCTCGATATCCAGCTCTAATAAGCTAATTACGCTAAGGTAATCCTGAGCGTGCTTGAGTGATGTCTCTATGAAAAACGGCGAAAGCTGGATACTTGTTTGCCCATCGGGAAAGTCCTTCAGTGAAGCTGCCAATGCCAGGCTGGGTTCGTGCTCTTTCAAAACATCCTGGATTAACGAACATCGCCCTTCCTCGAGTCGCCTATTAGGCGGCGATTCATCCAATTCGTCCACCACGTGGTCGCCGTTCGCGGAACTTAGAAAAGAGGGATTCCAGCCTTCCAACGAATCGGAAACCTGGCTAATTATCCGCATCGAATTCTTGGCGCCGGAGATAGCTGGCAAATCTTCTTGGATCTGTTCCCACCGCCAGCGGGGATCCAGCGCATCGGTTTCGTCGATGGCGGCTGCTAACTTCTTCTTGCCCTCGGCCGCTATGCGCTCGAGGGCGTACCATGTAATGCCAACTCCGATGACAACCAGAATCGCGAAGCCGAGGGCAACCCAAAGGGCCCAGCGGAGCCGTCGCCGCCATTTGCCAGTTTTGGAAAGGGAGGGCATGGGGTGCCTTAGTCTGAAGGGGGCCGTGACTGCTGAAAACCGAATTATAACAGACGGCCTATCTTCGAGCCGTGGTCATCTCCAAGAGCGTGTGTAGCAACGGGATTGGCTCAAAACTGCGACGAACTGGGGTAACAGCCACACCTCAGACCCTCTCCGCCAAATGACCGCCTCAAAGACCGAAAACTTGCATCTTACTCGGAAAATAGACCCCTTCCGCCAATTGTTTTGGCGGGCGGAGGGGGGGTAGCGCAGTGAAATCGTGCTGGGGGATCGCGCTTTTTTGGCCTTCCGCCAATTGGCCGGCTTGGCGGAAGGCCCCTCCCAAATATCGAAGGGCTAGCTCAGCTCCACCGCTTCTTCCCAATGTTCATACAACCGCTGAAGTTGGGCCTTGGTTTCTTCAAAGTCTCGGGTGGATTGCTTCACCTTTTCTCCGTCGCGGTAGAGGTCGGGAGAGGCGAGCAGAAGCTCCAGTTCTCGAAGGCGTTTCTCCGCGCCGGAAATATCCGCCTCCAGATCTTCCAGTTTGCGATAGGGAAAGCGCCGTTTACGTTTCGCGCTCGCAGCGGGCTTGGCTTGCTCGCTACCCTCTCTTTTCGATTCCTTGCTTGTGGATTTTTCTGAATTCTTGCCTCTTGCTAAGACGCGCATTCGTTCATACGTGTCATAGTTGCCGTGGATCACTTGTGACCGCCCTGCCCCGTCGAGGACAATAAGCATATCCACGACTCGGTTCAGGAAATATCGATCGTGGCTGACGACGATGAGCGTGCCCTCGAACTCCAACAAGGCCTGCTCCAATGCGTCGCAGGCCCACAGGTCGAGGTGATTGGTCGGCTCGTCGAGCACCAAGACGTTGACGCCCAGTGCGACCAGACGAGCCAGAGCGGCCCGGCTTCGCTCTCCGCCGCTCAAGTCACCGACGCGCTGATAAACTTGATCGCCGACCAAACCGAATCGGCCCAGCAAATCGCGCATCCGCTGTTCGGTCTGGTCCGGATCGCCATCAGGCCAAACCGCTCGGATCACTGGCTGATCGACCGGCAACGTTTGCAAATGCTGATCGTAATAGCCGACCTCCACCAGATGTCCGCGATGGACTTGGCCCGCGTCCGGCTTCTCATCGCCCATCAACACGCGCAGGAGCGTTGTCTTTCCGCTGCCGTTGGGTCCGAGGATGCCCAGCCGCCGCCCGCGTTCCAGGCTGAAACTCAAATCGGAAAACAGGGGGCGATCATAAGATTTGGCCAGGCCCTCGGCTTGCAGCACCACATCGCCGGTTCGCCGGACTTCTCCAAAGTTCATGTGCGGAGTTTCGATGAACGTGGGTCGCTCGATGCGATCCAATCGGTCGAGCGCCTTCTGGCGGGACTGGGCTTGTTTGTGCAATTGGCCGTAGTGGACACGCCGGATGTATTCTTCATGCTTCCCGATGTATTCCCGTTGAGCCTGCCAGCTCTTCATTTCCAGCTCGTAGCGCTCGCGGCGCAGCCGCCAATAAGCTTGGTAATTGCCCGGGTAACTTGCAATCCGGCCCGCCTTCATTTCAAAAATCTTGGTGACGACCCGATCGAGAAAATAGCGGTCGTGGCTGACGATGAGCATCGCTTCGGACTGTTCGAGGAGATAATTCTCCAGCCAGCGAGTCGTGTCGATGTCGAGATGATTGCTCGGCTCGTCGAGCAAGAGCACGTCCGGAGAGGCGAGGAGGAGTTTGGCGAGCATGAGCCGACTCTGCTGCCCCCCGCTGAAGGTCTCGACCGGGCGGTCATAATCTTCCGGCCGAAACCCCAAACCGTCCAGGACTTGCTCGACGCGATGATCGACGTTGTAGGCGTCATGATGCCGGAGCAAATCCTCAAGGCGCTCATAGCGGGCAGCCAAGGACTTTCGTTCGGCTTCGTCCTTGGCGGAAGCGAGCGCCTCGGCCGTGCGAATCATGTCCTCATGAGCGGCCAAGAGCTCGTCCAAGGCGGTCTTGGCCTCTTCGAAGAGCGACTTGCCTGCGGCATAATCCGGCTGCTGGCGAAGCAAGGCCGATCGAGCGCCGGCGTGAAGGCGAACTTCACCGTCATCGGGCCGATCTAGTCCGGCCAACAAACGCAACAACGTGGTCTTGCCTACGCCGTTGGGACCGACCAGCCCGACGCGCTCGCCCGAATAAAGCTCGAAGCCGATGTTCTCGAACAGCGGGCCCTCGTCAAATCCGCGGACCAATCCTGAACAGCTCAACAACAACATGCTTTTGAACGCTCAAATAAAGGCAAGTATTCCTCAACGAGATATTACATGTTGCGGGCGCGAAACGTAAACAGAGGTTTTGAAAGAAGAATTGCTAGTTCTCAAGCGAATTGGATAAGAACAAATCCAACCAGGTCTTGTCCGAGGAGATTTCGGCGGCTCGCCGGAAGAGAAGTTTCGCATCTTCGGTTCGACCGCTAAACCAAAGCTGATAGGCATACAGATTGAGAAGCACGGGATCGGACGGCCTCCGGTCCAGCAGCTCTTTCAAATGCTCGAGCTGTTCTTCAAAATCTGCCCGATGACTTCCGTAAAGTGCTTCCGGTCGGAATTTCGATTTAGGCCAATCGGCTTGCAAGCGCAGGCCGGCCTGGATGGCGTCGGCGGCCTCCTGGTATTTGTCGAGAGTCAATTGCGCTTGAGCGAGCAAGAAATGCGCTAGAGGCGGCGCGGACTCCTTGTTAATCGCTTGTCGAAAGAATCGCTCTGCTCGTCCATATTCCTGAGCCTCGAACGCCTGCTTGCCACGGCTGACGGAATCGACTGGAGCAGGGGGAGGTTCCGGTGGCCGAGGATCAGGAGGAGGCGGGGCTTTCGGAACCTTGGGCGCGTCGGGTGGGACTTGCTCCTGAGCGCGAGCCCGGTCGTCCGGCTGCAATGGCCGAAAAACTCCGGCCTCTTTGCCGGGCATCGGCGCCTTGGGCTTGGCATTTTCAACCGCTTCGCCTTTTCCTCGCTTGATAATGAGCTTTCCCTTGGGGATCTCCTCTTCGGCTCGGCGTGGTGCAATCTCGATTGGCGGTAGCTCATTAGTTACCACGATGGGATCGAGGAAATAAGCACTCGAACCAAGGTACGGATAGCTCCAATAGGAATAGGGATACCAATAAGTCGGGAAATGCCAGCGATGGTGTACGGTAAAGGCAGAATGGGGAGAAAGCCGAACAAAGGAAGAAGAGCGCGCGACCCCGAATGGGGTAACGGCCACCGCTTTGTTAACAAAAAACTGGGCGCGAACTTCGGCGGCTCCAAGCATTCCTAAACAAAGAGGCATGACCCAGGTTATCGGTTCCATGATTCCGTCCTTTCCCGATTCCCCATGGATCCCTTTGAC